>Ga0192245_10292_pt1 | contig 24118 bp, 20 predicted proteins | sample Koala_Koa27_M3_FD_131238 | JGI IMG/M metagenome (GOLD analysis project Ga0192245, IMG submission 131238) | Enriched cells from koala feces incubated with labeled cellulose particles, San Francisco Zoo, California, United States - Koala_Koa2-7_M3 ...
CCAATGTCATTCTTGGGCACGACAGTATAGACCACGTAATCAACAGCCCGGAACCATTTCTCAGTACTACCATCGGACGCTATGGCAACCGAATTGCCCAAGGAAAGTTCACATTGTATGGTGAAGAACACCATTTGGCAATCAATAACGGCCCGAATTCACTTCATGGCGGCCCCACGGGATTTCATGCACGTGTATGGGATGCCGTACAACCCGATTCGACAACGGTTATATTCAATTATATCTCAAAAGACGGAGAAGAGGGATTTCCCGGCAACCTGGAAATAGAAATGACCTACCGTCTGGAAAACGAAGCAAACGCCTTGGTTATTGAGTATCGCGCCACGACAGATAAGGCAACAGTGGTAAATCTCACTAATCACGGCTTTTTTAACTTAGCAGGTATAGCAACTCCCACACCTACCGTATTGAACAATCTACTGACCATCAATGCAGATTTTTACATCCCCATTGACGAGGTTTCCATTCCTACGGGTGAAATTCTGAAAGTAGAAGGTACCCCGATGGATTTCCGTACCCCCCACACCATTGGCGAGCGCATTAACGACAAGCATCAACAATTGATACACGGCGCCGGCTATGACCATTGTTATGTGCTGAACAAAACCGAAAGCGGCGAACTATCGCTTGCCGCAACCTGTACAGAACCCGTAAGCGGCCGTACCATGGAAGTATATACAACCGAAAACGGAATGCAACTGTACACCGGCAATTGGTTAAACGGATTCACGGGAGCCCACGGTGCTACTTTCCCCGCAAGAAGCGCTGTCTGTTTTGAAGCGCAATGCTTCCCCAATACGCCTAATACGTCACACTTCCCCTCTTCTGTACTCCTACCGGACGATGAATATCAACAAATTACGATTTATAAGTTCGGGGTACAATAAGTATTAGAAAAACAAGTACAATTAATCTAAATTATAAACTTATAAAATTCAAAACATTATGACACAGCAAAAGCAAAACGGGAATATTATTGCTATTATCGTGATGATTTTCTTGTTTGGTATGATTTCATTCGTAACCAACTTAGCATCTCCGATGGGAGACATTCTTAAATTTCAATTCGGCGTCCCCAACTGGATGGGTACCCTCGGAGTTTTTGCAAACTTCATAGCATACGCAGTAATGGGTTATCCGGCTGGTAACATGCTGCAAAAAATGGGTTATAAAAAAACAGCGCTTATTGCAATCACAGTAGGATTCATTGGAGTAGGTATTCAAACGATATCAGGAGTTGCCGGCAGTTTCGGCATCTACCTTTTAGGAGCTTTCATTTCAGGTTTCTCAATGTGTTTGCTCAATACCGTTGTAAACCCCATGCTGAACAGTCTTGGAGGCGGTGGCAATAAAGGTAACCAATTGATTCAGCTGGGTGGTTCATTCAATTCACTGGCCGGAACCTCGGTTATTATTTTGACCGGTATCCTGATTCCGTCTATTACCGAAGCTAAAATCAGCGACGTATTTCCTTTGATGTATGCAGCATTGGCTATTTTTGCTTTTGCATTTTTCGTTATTTTGTTCTCCAGCATCCCTGAAAAAGAAAAAAGCGACACTAAGGCTGTTTCAGCTTCATCGCAATATGGACCTTTGTCATTCCGCCATTTCGTTTTAGGAGCTATCGGAATTTTCGTATATGTAGGCGTTGAAGTAGGTATTCCCAATGTATTAAACAAATGGTTGCAAAATCCCGATTTGGACGTGTTACAACTCAATGGCAGCGGCGCCGAAGCTATTGCCGGTTCTGTAGCCGCAACCTATTGGTTACTCATGCTGGTTGGACGTTTGGCCGGTGCCGCCATCGGAAGCAAAGTTTCAGCCAAAGCCATGTTGGCAGCAGCTTCTCTCATCGGTTTGCTTTTGACAATAGCCGCTATCTTTGCCCCCGATAGCGTAATGGTAAATATGCCTGTATTCAAAAACAGTTCCGAAGGTCTTTTTGGTCTGGTCAATGTTCCTATCAACGCGATGTTATTGGCTTTGGTGGGCCTTTGCACTTCGGTAATGTGGGGTGGTATCTTTAACCTGGCAGTAGAAGGCTTGGGCAAATATACAGAAAAAGCTTCTGGCATTTTCATGACGCTGGTTTGTGGTGGCGGTATTCTCCCGCTTTTGCAAAATGCCATCGTTGACTGGAATGGCGGAACAGGATATCTGACCAGCTACTGGCTAATTGTCATCGCACTGCTTTACTTACTGTTCTATGCAGTAGCAGGTTCTAAGAATGTCAATAAGAATATTCCAACAGAATAAAAACAAGAGATATTAGGTAATTTATTATTCACCTTAAAAACTTAAATATCATGGATATAGAACATGTAAGAAGTCGCTTCATCAAGCATTTTGATGGAACAACTGGAGCAGTGTATGCTTCTCCGGGACGCATTAACCTCATTGGTGAGCACACAGATTACAATGGCGGTTTTGTATTTCCGGGAGCTATTGACAAAGGTATGATTGCGGAAATAAAGCCTAACGGAACCAATATAGTAAAAGCTTATTCCATTGACCTCAAAGACTACGTCGAATTCGGACTAAACGAGGAAGATGCACCTCGTGCCAGCTGGGCCAGATATATCTTCGGCGTATGCCGCGAGATGATAAAACGGGGGGTAGACGTAAAAGGATTCAACACAGCCTTTGCCGGTGATGTTCCTCTGGGTGCAGGCATGTCTTCATCGGCAGCATTGGAAAGCACCTACGCCTACGCACTGAACGATCTGTTTGGCGAAAACAAGATTGACAAATTTGAATTAGCCAAAGTCGGCCAGGCCACCGAGCATAACTATTGCGGCGTTAATTGCGGCATCATGGACCAGTTCGCTTCTGTTTTTGGCAAAAAAGGAAGCCTTATCCGCCTCGATTGCCGTTCGCTCGAATATCAATATTTCCCGTTCGAGCCGAAAGGCTATCGCCTGGTTCTGGTTGATTCGGTTGTTGAGCATGAATTGGCTTCTTCCGCATATAACAAACGTGGCCAAAGCTGCGAAAATGTTGTTGCTGCCATCCAGAAAAAACATCCCCATGTAGAATATCTACGTGATTGTACAATGGATATGCTCAATGAAGCAAAAGCCGAAATCAGCGAAGAAGACTACAAGCGCGCAGAATATGTCATCGAAGAAATCCAACGCGTATTGGATGTGTGCGATGCACTGGAAAAAGGCGACTACGAAACCGTAGGCCAAAAAATGTACGAAACCCACCACGGCATGAGCAAATTGTATGAGGTAAGCTGTGAAGAGCTTGACTTCCTGAACGATTTGGCATTTGATTGCGGCGTTACCGGTTCACGTGTAATGGGTGGAGGATTTGGCGGTTGCACCATCAACCTTGTAAAAGAAGAACTGTACACAACCTTCGTGGAAAAGGCTAAAGAAGAATTTAAAAAGAAATTTGGCAGAAGCCCCAAAATCTACGATGTCGTTATCAGTGATGGAGCAAGAAGACTTGAATAAATAGAAAGACTTCCCCAATTCATTAAAGAAGCCCTGTTATCTCTCATTCTTCCGAAGTGTTGAGACAATAGGGCTTTTTTCATTTATCAATCAGCATACCAAAATCTTATTATATCATGCTGCTATTTATTTATAAAGAATTATCTTTGTAGACCTAAAAGAAACAACCCGTATAAGTTCAAAATAAAAAAACAAACGACATGAATGATAACAAACTAATGAATCGTGCAGCCGACAACATACGCATTTTGGCTGCATCGATGGTAGAAAAAGCCAATTCCGGTCACCCGGGAGGTGCCATGGGCGGTGCAGATTTTGCTAATGTCCTTTTCTCTGAATTTCTGGTATACGACCCCGAAAATCCCACATGGGAAGGCCGCGACCGTTTCTTCCTCGACCCTGGACACATGTCGCCAATGCTCTATTCCGTATTAGCCTTGAGCGGTAAATTCACAATAGAAGAACTTAAAGAATTTCGCCAATGGGGAAGCCCCACACCGGGACATCCGGAACGCGACATTATGCGTGGCATAGAAAACACCTCCGGTCCGTTAGGACAAGGCCACACATTCGCCGTGGGCGCAGCAATTGCCGCCAAGTTCATGAAAGCGCGTTTTGAAGAAGTAACACCACAAACAATCTATGCTTATATCTCTGACGGCGGCATTCAGGAAGAAATCTCTCAAGGCGCAGGACGAATCGCCGGCACATTGGGCTTGGACAACCTCATCATGTTCTATGACTCCAACGATATACAGCTATCAACAGAAACCAAAGACGTCAGCCTTGAAGATACAGCCAAAAAATACGAAGCATGGGGCTGGAAAGTTATTACTATCAACGGAAACGATCCCGATGCCATCCGTGCAGCCTTAACCGAAGCAAAGGCAGAAACCGAACGTCCGACCTTGATTATCGGTCACACGGTCATGGGCAAGGGAGCCCGAAAAGCGGATGGCAGTAGCTACGAAGCCTGTTGTGCTACCCACGGTGCTCCGCTGGGAGGAGACGCTTATGTCAATACAATCAAAAACCTTGGAGGAGATCCGACCAACCCGTTTGTCATTTTCCCGGAGGTAGCAGAGCTGTATGCCAAACGTCGCGAAGAATTAAAAGCAATTGTTGCTGAAAAATATGCCATAAAAGCAGCCTGGGCAAAAGCAAATCCAGAAAAGGCTGCTAAACTCGAAGCATTTTTCTCCAACAAGCTACCCGATATTGACTGGAATGCCATTGAACAAAAGGCCAACTCCGCCACCCGTGCCGCTTCGGCAACCGTGCTTGGCGTTCTTGCCACACAGGTAGAAAACATGATTGTGGCTTCAGCCGACCTTTCTAACTCAGACAAGACCGACGGATTCCTGAAAAAGACCCATGCTTTCAAAAAAGGAGACTTTACCGGTGCGTTTTTCCAAGCTGGCGTAGCAGAACTTACCATGGCCTGCTGCTGTATCGGTATGGCACTTCACGGCGGCGTGATTCCGGCATGTGGCACATTCTTTGTATTCTCCGACTACATGAAACCGGCCGTACGTATGGCAGCCCTGATGGAAGTTCCTGTCAAATTCATCTGGACGCACGATGCGTTCCGCGTAGGCGAAGACGGCCCTACACACGAACCGGTAGAACAAGAAGCACAGATCCGGTTAATGGAGAAACTCAAAAACCACAAGGGACACAACTCCATGCTGGTACTTCGTCCGGCAGATGCCGAAGAAACGACCGTGGCCTGGAAACTTGCCTTGGAAAACATGTCGACCCCTACCGCTTTGATTCTCTCACGCCAAAATATTACCAATCTGCCAGCCGGCACGCCCTATCAGCAGGCCGCGCAAGGCGCATATATTGTAGCCGGTTCTGACGAGAATCCCGATATCGTCTTGGTAGCTTCGGGCTCTGAAGTAGCCACATTGGTTGCCGGAAGCGAATTGTTGCACAAAGACGGCATAAAAGTCCGTGTTGTATCAGTACCTTCCGAAGGCCTGTTCCGCAACCAGACACCCGAATACCAGGAGTCAATCATTCCGGCTTCGGCAAAAGTATTCGGACTCACGGCCGGTTTACCCGTTACCCTTCAAGGGCTTGTAGGCCCGTGCGGTAAAGTGTGGGGACTGGAATCATTCGGTTTCTCTGCTCCTTACAAAGTGCTGGACGAGAAGCTGGGATTCACTGCAGAAAATGTATACAAGCAAGTCAAGGCAATGCTCTGAACAACTATTATCCATACAAAAACAGGAACCATAATGAAAACAATAGGACTCTGTTCCGACCATGCAGGATTTGAATTGAAAGAGTTTGTACGTAGCTGGCTTGAAAAAAAAGGCTGGTCCTATAAGGATTTTGGTACTTATTCTTCCGAAAGTTGCGATTATCCAGACTTTGCCCACCCGTTGGCACGGGCTGTCGAAGCCGGAGAATGTTATCCGGGAATTGCCATCTGCGGTAGCGGAAACGGTATAGGCATGACCCTCAACAAGCATCAGGGAATCCGGGCTGCACTTTGCTGGACAGCCGAAATATCGCATTTGGCACGCCAGCACAACGATGCCAACATATTGGTTATGCCTGGACGTTATATCACTACCCAGGAAGCAGACGCCATACTGGAGGAATTCTTCAATACTTCGTTTGAAGGCGGGCGCCACCAACGCAGAATAGACAAAATTCCTTTGCAATAAGCAAGGTACAGAGTTCAGTACCTATAAAAATATCCGGGAGCAGAATCCCGGATATTTTTGTTTCACGCCCGACCATCCTGTTCCATAAAAGCCCGACAAAACATTTCAGCCCACCACGATTCATACAAAAGAACTTCCACAAGCCTATTAACCTCTGTTTTGTTTGTAACCTGTGAGAAGCAAATTTCTGACCTGTTACAAATATCCCTCCTGCTAGCCGGCATTTCAAGCAGTAGAAAAAAAGAAATACAGTGCGTAAAAAAAGCCATGCGACATTTATAAGCACAAACCCGAAAATATATACAAAAAGGAAGTAAAGCCATTTTCACACGTTCAATACCGCCAAAGACTTCTATCAAAATGACAGCAAATAAAGGGCTTTTCTTGTAGAAGAAACATCCTTTTTCTTATTTTTCACAGAATAGATGTCCAACGTCTGCAAATAAAAACTATCTTTGTAGGGCAATAATTCGGAATTCTGAGTAATATGGAGCGATTGAATGTCATAAAGGAACTTATCAGCCAAGGAAATGTAGAGCAAGCCATCGGGCAGCTTGACATTATGCTGCAAACAGACTTTCCCGGGAAAGATGAAGCCTATTACCTCCGGGGAAATGCCTATCGCAAACAAGGCAACTGGCAACAGGCATTGAACAATTACCAATATGCCATCGACCTCAACCCCAACAGTCCGGCATTGCAAGCCCACAAAATGGTCATGGACATTTTGAATTTCTACAATAAAGATATGTACAATCAATAAATCACGTAATTTATGGCAAAAATCAAAGGAGCAATCGTAGTAGACACAGAACGCTGCAAAGGATGCAACCTGTGTGTCGTAGCATGTCCGCTTCATGTAATAGCCCTCACCAAGGAGGTGAATGTGAAAGGTTACAATTATGCACACCAAATCTTGGAAGACACCTGTAACGGATGTACCTCCTGCGCAACGGTTTGCCCGGACGGCTGCATCTCCGTATATAAAGTAAAAATAGATTAAATCAGAAAAATATGGCAGAAGAAGTTGTATTAATGAAAGGAAACGAAGCCATTGCCCACGCCGCCATACGCTGTGGGGCCGATGGCTATTTCGGTTACCCTATTACTCCCCAATCAGAAGTGTTGGAAACTCTTGCCGAACTGAAACCCTGGGAAACAACCGGCATGGTAGTTCTGCAAGCCGAAAGTGAAGTAGCGGCCATCAATATGGTATACGGAGGTGCCGGGAGCGGCAAAATGGTGATGACCTCATCCTCCAGTCCTGGAGTCAGCTTAAAACAGGAAGGTATATCTTACTTGGCAGGTGCCGAGCTTCCCTGTCTGATTGTAAATGTCATGCGTGGGGGGCCCGGTTTGGGAACTATCCAGCCCAGCCAGGCCGACTACTTCCAGACGGTAAAAGGCGGCGGCCACGGCGACTACCGTCTGATTGCCTTGGCACCGGCTTCCGTACAGGAAATGGCCGACTTCGTAGGACTGGCTTTTGAACTGGCCTTCAAATACCGCAACCCGGCTATTATCCTTGCTGATGGTGTTATCGGTCAGATGATGGAAAAAGTCGTTCTTCCCCCGCAAAAGCCACGCCGTACCGATGCCGAAGTCATTGCCCAATGTCCGTGGGCAACTACCGGAAAGAGCAAAGGCCGTAAGCCCAACATCATCACTTCGCTGGAGCTGAAACCTGAAGAAATGGAAAAGAACAACATCCGTTTCCAGGCCAAATACAAACAGATTGAAGAAAACGAAGTCCGTTTCGAGGAAATCAATTGCGAGGATGCCGACTACCTGATTATCGCCTTTGGCTCCATGGCACGCATCGGACAGAAAGCCATGGAACTGGCTCGCGAAGAAGGCATAAAAGTGGGCATTCTGCGGCCCATCACCCTGTGGCCCTTCCCCAAGAAAGCCATTGCAGCGTATGCAGACAAGGTGAAAGGCATGCTCGTCACCGAGCTGAATGCAGGCCAGATGATAGAAGACGTACGCCTCGCCGTCAATGGGAAAATTAAAGTAGAACATTTCGGACGCTTGGGCGGCATTGTTCCCGACCCGGATGAAATTGTTGTTGCACTAAAAGAAAACTTTATAGAGAAATGAATCCTGACAAAATAAGAAATGTGCTGAACATCCTCTTCCTGATACTTGCGCTGGCATCCATCATTACCTATTTTGTAGCACGAGACGACTTCAAGCTGTTCCTCTACGTATGCGGTGCCGCGATATTCGTCAAGATAATGGAGTTCTTCATACGATTCACCAACAGATAAGGAGAAGTGATTATGACAAAAGAAAACATTATAAAGCCCGAGAATCTGGTTTACAAGAAACCGACTCTGATGAACAACAACCCCATGCACTATTGCCCGGGATGTAGCCACGGTGTGGTACACAAACTCATTGCCGAGGTAATCGAAGAAATGGGCATGGAAGACAAAGCCATCGGCATCTCCCCCGTAGGATGCGCCGTGTTTATCTACAACTATCTGGACATCGACTGGCAGGAAGCCGCCCACGGGCGTGCACCCGCCCTTGCCACTGCCATCAAGCGCCTATGGCCGGACCGCCTGGTATTCACCTACCAGGGAGACGGTGACCTGGCATGTATCGGTACCGCCGAAACCATCCACGCGCTGAACCGCGGAGAGAACATCGCCATTATCTTCATTAACAATGCCATCTACGGCATGACGGGCGGACAGATGGCCCCCACCACCCTGGTAGGCATGAAGACGGCAACCTGCCCTTACGGACGCGACGTACATCTGCACGGCTACCCGTTGAAGATGGCCGACATTGCCGCCCAACTGGAAGGAACCGCTTACGTCACCCGCCAAAGCGTGCAATCCGTCCCTGCCATCCGCAAAGCCAAGAAAGCCATCCGCAAGGCATTCGAGAACTCGATGGCCGGTAAAGGCTCCAACCTGGTAGAGATTGTGTCGACTTGTAACTCCGGCTGGAAGATGACCCCTGCCGCCGCCAACAAGTGGATGGAAGAAAACATGTTCCCCTTCTACCCATTGGGAGACCTGAAAGATAAATAAACCTAAAGACAAAAGACAATGAAAGCAGAAATCATTATAGCAGGCTTCGGCGGACAAGGCGTATTGTCCATGGGGAAAATCCTGGCCTATTCCGGACTGATGGAAGACAAGGAAGTGACATGGATGCCCGCCTACGGTCCCGAACAACGCGGCGGTACGGCCAACGTAACCGTTATTGTGAGCGACGAGAAAATATCCTCGCCCATCCTAAGCAAATACGACGCAGCCATTATCCTGAATCAACCCTCACTGGAGAAGTTTGAAAGCAAGGTAAAGCCCGGAGGAATCCTGATTTATGACGGATACGGCATCATTAACCCGCCTACCCGGAAAGACATCAAGGTATATCGCATTGACGCCATGGATGCCGCCAACGAGATGAATAACTCCAAGGCCTTCAACATGATAGTGTTGGGCGGATTGCTGAAAATCATGCCCATCGTAACTTTGGAAAATGTTATCAAAGGTTTAAAAAAGACACTTCCCGAACGCCATCATCACCTCATCCCAATGAACGAGGAAGCCATCAAACGAGGCATGGAACTGATTCAGGAAATGTAAAAGAAAAAGCCTATCCAAACATACACAACAAGCACGGGGGAACTTCCCAAAAGGAAGTTCCCCCGCTTCGTATTCTCCACCAACGTGCATGCGGAGTTCATCACTCGTATGTAAACTTGTATTCGTCGTCGATATATCTAGTGCTTATCAGTGTGCCGTCCACATAAGTTTTAAGAGTGCAGCGGGCAGTCACCACATCAAGGTAATTTTCCGGAGTGAAAGTATATTCGTAAGGCGCCCAGATATCTTCATGTTCAGTTGTTGTTTTGGTTTCGGATGCACTATAAGCCCAATTCACCAAATCGGTTTTCACCAGGTTCTTACTATTCTTACCCAGCATACGCAAGCCATAAAGCATGTTCGTCATGTTGTCGTAAGTCATATCGTGCATGCCGAACAAATTGCGGACAGACATTACGTTGAAATCCAGCCCGGGTGTCTCGTTCAGGTAAGAGGTATATTCCCATTCCATCCAGTTTTCATCAGCCCATTCACTATCGCCAACAGTAGACATCAGATTACCATCCTTCCAGTTCAAATTCAACACAATACGGTCGGCAGATGAACGTGTATTAGGATCATGCCCGGGAGTTACAACTTCATCATCCTCATCATCGCCATCATCACTACCCAATTCATAATCATAATCTCCAGTAATCTGTTGTAAATAACCATTGGCATCATAATTGAAAAACCAGGCTTTAGTAGTTGTAGAATATGAATCCGTAGGATTCTGATAAAATGTTGACACATATCCATCTGCGTTCAACAAGGCCGTGTAACTACAGGGTTCGGAATATTCATCACCACCCTTCACAATGCTTATCTTGCCTGTTTCGTAAGTAAACGTATAGCTATCATCCGAATAATAAGCCTGCCCGTCACCATAATAGGCTATATCGTGCATCTCGGCCAACCGGCCTTCGTTGTTGTAGGCAAAGGTCAATATTATCTTGGTGTAATAATCGGGGTTCTCGCTGGAAACGCTGGTATACTCCATTCGTGAGAGGCGGTCACCCTGCGGCACGGGAACAGGCGTTTCCCCTTCCTCGGTAGTGCCTTTCTGTTCCACGGTAATGGTAATGACATCTGCTCCGCAACGAATCTCAATCTTCGCTTTGCGGTCTTGCCCCGTCAGGTTCTCGCTGATGGTCATGGTGAGCGTGTACTCACCCGGATCTCCGCTATAAGCACTCAGGGTAAGCCAGTCTACCGAACTGCCGCCGGCTTTGGTAGAAGTAGCTACTTCGGTCACGGTAGCTGTCCAGTCGGATACGGCAGTAAAACGTATGCCGCCGGCATCTCCTGTGGTCTGGTCGGCATAAACGGTTTGCGTAGTCTGCGTGCCGTCGGTCAATACAATATCTTTGTTTTCCTCGTTCTCACTACACCCTGCCATGCCGAGGAACAACATGAAAAGGCATCCAATGGTAAATAAACAATTTCTCATAACAAATAAGATTTATGTAAACTTATATATTCAGTACATCCCCATTACCCCTCCGCATAAAGTCACTGCAACAGGTAGATGACGGGGCACTACCAAGCTGAAATCTTTGGTTTGTCAGTCATCACTCAAAATAATTACATCTTTCCAGCCATCGGCAGCCTTATAGACCTCGACCGACTGCGAAGGGACATATACGGTAAGCGTTCCCTCTTCTACCCGCAAAGCGCTTTCACCCAATTGCGGCGGAGTAAGGGCTTTGACATGCAGCGTCTTCAGCTTGCTGCCATAAAAAGCCTTCTTACCTATGCTCGTTACGGTTTCGGGCAATGTAAGATGGGTTACGTGGCAGCCGGAAAAGGCTTCTTCGCCAATGAGGCTGAACCGTTGCGGAAGCACCAGGCTGGTCAACCGGGAAAACCGGAACATCCTGGCACCTATGCCTTCCGAGTAATACAACGTCCTCGAACCGCCAGGCATTTCTTCCCACGAACCACTGTCGGCCGTATACCAATAGCTTATCGGCGTGGGAATCATTGCCCCCGACCCCCAACGGGAATAATAGGCATCACCACCACCCACTATTTCCGTATCGCCAAGGTCCAAAGCATCCAGCCGGCCACCGGTAGCCTTGTCATTGTCGGTATATCCGGCCATTTCACGGATGAAGTGAATGTCCGCCCCGTTGAGTTTTCCCGACAACTTCAGCACACGCATCTCCAGTTTCCAGTCTTCGGGAATCAAGTCGGGCAAAGAACCGGCCGGGTCTACCACGTACTCACCATGCAAAAGCGGTTTCTGCATGATGAAAGCCGTGTCAGCCAATTCGGACTTCGTATCTTTGATAATGACCATTCCCTCACGCAAGGGCTGGTTGACATCGGTATAAGGTTTCACCGTAACACTTACCCCGCTACGAGCCAGGCTGCGGGTCGAGGCTGTCTGCAACCAGTCTGCAGTCAACTCTACCGCATAGTCCACACTTGTTTTAAGATAGAGGTATACGTCATCTCCTTCCGGCTCTACAACCAGTGTATCTTTTTCAAACGCCAAATAGCGTTGCTGCCCTTGCACGATTTTCAGCTCTTGCTGATGGTACTCATCACCCGTTCCGCGGACAAGTACATAACCGACGCGCTCATCATAAGAAGGATTGGGCGCTACTTCCACATAGTAACGGTGCTCGGTCAAAGCCCGGGTCTTCAGTTGGGCATCCACCTGCTTCAGCCAGTCGGCATATTGGTCAAGGATATAGAGTTCCGTCTCCACGTTAGCCTTCACCCGTACTTCTACAATCTCCCCGTCTTGCGATGCTTCAATCACATCGGCACCCAATACAAGCCCTTCTTTCTCTGCCTGAACCACATGCAAGGTATCGGCCAAAGCCGGATTTCCTTTTTGGCGGAACACAAGATCAGCCTCACGGACATCGTATGTATCGTTGGCCAGCACTTGAAAGTAAAGCGTATGGGAGGATATTGTCCGCGTAGCGGAATTCTGCTGAATCCAGTCTACTCCAGACATCTGCACTTCAAAATCTACGTTACTATTGATTTCCACTTCCAGCCAACCGCCGTCATCACCCACGCTGGCAACAGGCTCGGTCAGCATCACTACATCCCTCTCGCGCTGGTATAGGCTTACGACTTCTTCCAGCGGCAATCCGTCAGCATCGGTCTGGCTTGAGGAATAAAAGACGATGTTTCCGCTACGGACATCGATACCTGTGTTAGGAAGGATACGGAAATAAAGTGTTTCGGACGTCAATGCACGGGTAGGTGCATAACGGGTCAACACACCGCTCTGGGCGGCTTCGGCCTCATCGACTTGCATCACCCATTTGTCCATACCATATTCCATTTCCCAATCATAGGCTATGTTCGATTTTACCTCTACGGCAATAATACCGCCCGCCGGCTCCAGTTCAAAACGGTTTGTCGAGACAGTCAGCGCATTCCTTTGCTTCTGTACAATGAATACCGAAAACACCTCGGTGCCGCAAGCAACCGTAATACGGGCGTTCCGGTCTTCCGTCTGGTCATTGGAAGCCAATATGACCAGCAATTCCACCTCGCCCGCTTCTCCTGCGGTTTGAGCCGGCAAACACCAACCGGACACCTCTTCGGGTACGGAAACCGTCCAGGCGGACGAAGCATAGAAGCGGATAAACACATCTCCGCCACCCGATTGCACAACCGGCTCCTGTTCAGAGCGCAGTGTCAGTTCCTCGGCCGGCGATACGTCTTCTTCAAATTCTTGGTTTTGCTTGCAAGCAGCAAAAAGGAGGACAAGCAAGACACAATAGCCTAACTTTGCAATTCTTTTCATAGTAAATCTTCGCTTTGTCATGATATAAATGCACACCAGGTGAAAGAGAAAGTGGAACCTTAAGCTAAGATTCTGCAACCCCAGGTTAAAATTCTACAAACTTAGGCTAAGTTTTTGCAACCTTAAGCTAAGGTTACAGTTTTTAGCCTGCCTTGGCCTTTCTTCCTGGCTGTTTCGGGATACTTTTATACGGGCTGCGAGCAATTCCGCAAGCTGTCCCAACGGAAAATGCCCCTTCTCAATCCCCGGTTTGGATAGCCCATACACAAAACCGTTGGCAGAGTCTGAACAGATGCTCATTTAATTCCGCCAACGGGTAATACAAATAAGACTTTTAATCTACCGCCACTTTATTTTTTCGGATAGTTGAACACCAGCTCCTTTAGTTGCGCATACCGTTCGTCGGCAAAGATAGCTTCAAACTGCTGATGTGCTTCATCGTTGCCACACAGGTAATAATACTTACGCGCCACCTGTTCGGTAGCTACATAATCGGATTGCTCGCAACCGGGTGTGGGCACAAAGGTAAACGATGGCGTGTTTCGCGGAGAACTTTCCTTGACGTCGATTTGCACATTGCCGCCTTTGGGCGATACCAGTACCGTATATCCGGGGGTACACTGCAAGCTACCGTCCGCTTCTTCATAAGTATAGATACTGATGACAAATGAGTCCGCACCAAACACATTCATCTTTAGAAACAAGCCCTGCGCCGGCATCAGATAGCCATAATCGGCACGCGTACCGGAGAAATCTCCGCAATAATCATTGACCGAAAGAGCCGGCATAAGATACCCCTTGTTCTCGGAAGAAGCACCGCCACACGATACCAGCCATATTGCTCCGCTAAAGAGAAGGGAAGCAAGAATAACAACAACCTTGTTCATGACACTTTTATTTTAAGTTAGTAAATTAGGAAGCCCGTCAACATTTGCGGATAGGAATAATGCCTCTCGAAATGGCAGTCATAATGAGGTCGGCCACGTTGCGCGCACCCAGTTTCTCCATCAGATGCCGCCGGTGGGTGTCTACGGTGTTGGTCGAAACACAAAGTTCCTCGGCTATTTCTTGTGTATTTTTCCCTTCGGAAATACGTTTCAACACGTCCAACTCGCGCAAAGTTAGTTCACCGCGATGGTTGCCGTCCATGCGTTTCATCTGGCTGCGCACCTGCTCGGCATACGTACAGTAATAGGTGCCGCCCCCCCAATACCTGGCGCACGGCCTCCACTACCTTGCCGGCATCGACCGATTTGAAAAGGATGCCGTCGACCTCACAATGAATCAGATTTTTAATGAACCACACTTCTTCGTGCATGGTATTGACCACTATCCGTGCCTCCGGATATTTTTCGCGGATGCAGGAAATGACGTCAAGCCCCGACATATCGGGCAGTTCAATGTCCATCAGAAACAGGTCGAAATGCTGGGAGGCCATCAGTTGCAAGACTTCCCTGCCAGAAGAAGCAGTACATATTTTCTTTATTTCGGGCAATGAACATTCAACAATCCGCTTCAGTCCCTGAAGCACCAAATCATGGTCATCTACCAGCAAAATACGTATATCTTTTTCTTCCATCAACCTATTTACAATGTGTTTGTTCTACTTTCTCGGTGCAAAGAAAGAAGATTTATCAATACACGGCATCACAAAAAATAGTGATTTTGGCAAAGACGGGCTCAAAATGCAACCCTAGTGCAAAGGGATTTCCATCATAAATTGCATCCAACCGTCTTTCGAGGTTTGCCTAAGCACTCCACCCAACACTTTGACACGCTCGGCAACCGTGACAAGACCAATCCCCTGCCCTGCTATCGGTTGTTTCAGCGGTGTGTCATCGTTGTCGGCTATTTTCAACGACAAGCGGTGCGCCTCCAGCAAAAATTCTATCCGCACCTCGCTGGCAACCGAATGGCGGACGATGTTTGAAAGCAGTTCCTGGACAATGCGGTACACCTCGTAAGACACATGGTCGGGCAGACGTCCCCAATCTGCATTGTCGGGTTTCTGCAACAACGTGACATGCATGGAAGGAGGCAGGAGCATCTGAGACACATAGCCCTCGACCGCCTCCACCAGTGTCACATAACGGAACTTGGGCGGCATCAGTTCGTGGCTGATGTAACGCACATCGCCCCGTATCCTTTCGAGCAGCTGCAAAACCTCTTGGCGTGCCTCTCCGTCAGAGAGTAAAGCCTGTACCTGCATGCCTACCCCCAGCAGGTCGTTGCATATACCATCGTGCAAATCCTTGGCAAGCCGGGTGCGTTCGCGTTCCATGCCCTCAATGTAACTTTGCGCCACTTTCAGTTCTTCTTCCTTCCGCATCCGCCGGCGATGGAACAGGTACCCAATCAGTGTGACCGCAAGAGCGGCAAGGGCTGCAAAAGCTACCAGAATCCATTGCAGGATGCGCACTTCCTGTTTGGAACGCATCTCGTTGAGACGGGCTATTTCCAGTTCTTTCTCATACGTCTGATACTTGACACTGAATTCGGACATCTCGGTTTCAATGGCTGCCTTGTGCAAGCTGTCGGCAACGTGGTAAGCCTGTTCGTAACAATCGGCTGCATGGGCATGCTCCTGTAGGGCGTGGTAATTGCGTGCCATATACAGATACAGCCGGTCGGCCGGCGTTTGTGACGCCAGTCCATCGGTAGCCATCATCTGTTTCTGGATGGCCAGACTTTCACGATAACGTCCCATGTCGGCAAGAATCTGGTAAAGGATTTCACGATAGCCCTGCACTTCGGCCGAATTTTCGGAAAGCAACGGAATCAGCTTTTCGGCTTCGGCCCGGTAATGGTCGATTGAATCCGTCTGATTCATCCGGCGGAATATGCCCAGCAGATAGGTTATCCCCTTCAACACAAAGCGCGGTTTTTCCTGCCTCTTTGCCACATCAAGCAACGGATAAATCTGTTTCACAGCCTCTTCATACTTCCCATTCAGCGAAAAAATGGAACCGGCTGTATTTCCGGCATAAAACACCATGTCAATATCCTCGCATCGTGTAGACGCTTCAACCGCCCGCCGGGCATACTGCTCTGCCTCCTCTATCCGGGAGGTATTGGCATAAAGCACGGCGATGCTGGTAAGCAAATGGGTCTCTTCATCATAAGCCTGGCGGCCTTTCAACAAATCAAATCCCCGGTTGTAATAATATAAAGCGGAATCGGGCATTTCACGCCTCCGGTATACCACCCCCAACGAAGTGAGTACCGCAACCTGAAAGCTGGTATCAACCCTCAAGTCGATACCCTCTGCCAGCGTTTGCCGAAGCAGATGCGATGCCTGTTCAAAATCGCCCGAGGCAGTATAAGTATCGGCCAAGTTGTTAAGCAGGTACAAGTAAGGTCCATCGGGATTCCGATGGGCAAACTTCAACCCTTCCTGACAAAAATAGCGTGTGGAATCACTGTTGCGGTATGCATAATACTCTCCCAAATGGCAATAAGCGGTAGCAATGCTATCGGCATTCCGGATTTTCAAGGCACGCGACAACTCGTCGCGATAGGAAACAAGTTCGTCCTGTGCACAAACCCCAACAACAATGAGAAAAGAAAAGAAAAAGGAGAAAGCGGTTTTCATAAGCGTATATTTCTTTGCGACCGGAATAACGGCCGGTCGCAAAGATAATATAAAAAAGAAACCGGCAAACCACGCGGAATAAACAAATACACCGGAACGAGCCTTGTTTTACTTTTCACGCACGATTCACCGGATTCCGGTACGTTTAATAACCGGGATTCTGTGCTACTCCCCATTCGTCTACCGCTTTCTGAGGTACAGGAAGCAGATAGTTCTTAGGAGCAACAAAACCATCCACCTCTATCGGGCTAGCCCAGAAACGGAAATAAGGATACAATTCGCCCGTGCCTTGCAAAGACATGCGGGTCAGTTGCATGCCAAAAGCCGAATCGGCAACATCGGCCATTGCCATACCAAAATAAGCAGCCAACACGTTCAAGGCATTTAAAGCCTCCATTTCATAGCCCATTTTGTGGAAAGCAAGAGCTTGCACCAGTAACACTTCCCGATACAGCAACGGATGAAGTTTGCCATCTTCCAAACCACTCAGGTCGTCGTAACCGCCCAATATAATCTCTTCATCGCCAATGGAAGTCGGCTCTGTCGACAAGCTGTAAGCAGCACCATCCACAATGTGTCCGGCCTGCATGGCCGCATCTTCCCAGCGCTCCATGCACAGATATGTCTTTGCCAACATCAGTTCAACGGCACCTTTACCGGAAGCAGGCACACGGTCGGCCAGCATTTCCAAATCGGCCACCAATTGTTCCAAAGGCACTTCGACATCATCATACACCAGCTTTCCGTAATAGCCGGCCAGTTGGGTGCGCACAAGCGCCATCTCCACGGCAATCGTATAAGCCAGTTCGCTCTCCCCCTCACCGATTGATTCCAGTAAAGAGGCATATTCTGCTCCCAGTTGCAAAGTAGCATAAGCCAACTCCCAATAATGTCCGGACACAGTTGCTGCATCTGCATAACCAAAACCACCGTAACCGGTTACCAACTGCGCTTCCAAGACCTTGTTCTCACCCAAATAAGTCTGTATAGCCTTGCGCCACAGCTGTGCTATTTCATCCGCATCGGGTACAACCACCGCCTCATCGGATATCATGTAAACCGTTTTCGATTTGCTTTTGCCATCTTCATCGTCATAATACAACCCGAAAGCATAAGAATCGCCCACCCGGTCGTCATTATTCACCAAACCATCGCCGTTTATGTCGACATGTGACAGGTTGCCATTGGCATCAAAGCCCAGCAGGAAACCATCCTGTTCATACGAATATCCTTCTTTATAGACTTTGTAGGAAATGGCCTGGCAGACATGTGTTACCGTAATCTTACCCTCGGCATCGGTCTTCCAGGTACCCAATGTATCGCCTTCCTCGGCCGGCCATACGGTAATGGCAACTCCTTCGAGCGGCTGAGCAGCCTCTTTCTCGGAAACCGCCATCACATAAAGAGTAGACGTACGGACTGTAACCGGCTGCTCTTGTTCCCCAATCACTTCGGGTACCACATACACATAACTGTTTCCAGCAGGGATGGCCTCTCCTTCTATCTGTACACCATTTACATAAATATTGTCCCCCTCACGGGCAATGTACAATTTGTCACCACTGGCACTGGTCAGTTCCATTCCATCGGTCAGTTCCGATTTAGAATAGCTTCCCAAAGCAATGTGACGCTTGACACTGGTAGTATCCAAAACTTCCGAAGCGCTGCGCATTACCGGCCTTTCGGCATTGCGCACGGCAAAAACCGTCAGTTTTTCGGTGGTGACATCGGCTACATTGGCTTTCTTCAATACTTCCACAAATTCGCTCACCTCCTCGTGTTCTTCCAATACCGAAACTATTTCCTCTACAGCTTCCTCACCTTTTGAGGGGGGTACCACTCCCGGACCTTTGTCATCGTCATCACTACAGGCATTGAACAGACACAGAGCAAATACTCCAAACAGATAATAAAATACTTTCTTCATAAGCAGTCTTGTTTAAAAATTAATAGAACTATTTAGTTATTCATACGCTAATTTTTCCCAATAAAAGCAGATACAGCAGCTTGTCTAGCATAAAATCGAGTGCCCTTGCCATCGCTATAAGACATTCAATAAAGCAGTCATTCAAAGCCCATGGAGTCCCCGTTATAATGTAAGAATTATTTCATCCATAAAATTGCGGTTTATACCTTTCTTACATCTTTATCATTTACACGCAAAGTAAAGAATTATTTTTATTACAACCAAATAAAAATGAAAGAAAATTCATTACATTATATATTTATATACATAATAGTCCGCTCCCCTATTGGCAAACAACCGGCCGAGACCGGCAAACAGCACCGATACCCAACCATTTTACCGGTTGCGAAATCCTCCGCGCAGACAATGCCAATGCCAACCTGCTGGCGGAATCAACCGGAGTACTGAGCCAGACTGACCAAAGTCCTGCCGGCATTCATCCCGGCCTGCATAAGATGCCATCTTACGCGGCATAAGATGCCATCTTGTGCAACCAAAGATGCCATCTTGTGCATGCCTGCCACCTGTCGGGGACGCAGTTCCACCAACGGATTGAGCACCAATTTATTTGTACAAGACACACAGCAAGGCAAATATAAAAAGAAGCAAAAAATATGGAAATCAACAGACAAACCATATTTTATTGTATCTTTGCCGCTAATTATGAGACAAATTGCACTAACATATATACTTTTATCCATTCTTGGGATTACAACAGCCTGGGCACAAACCACACTGAACACACTGAACGGGGGAACCACCTTGCGCGACCAGTATGGCAACCAGATAGACCCCTCTACCCAACCGGATAATCTGGACAGTATCGATGTGGAGGTACAAAGCATTCCGCCCAAACTCTACATGTGGCAGGTAAGCAGCCTGTTGGGCGACCGTAAGCTTATGCCGGCCGATACGGCCAGCCTGAATTTTCAGAACAGCAACCTGGTAGAAGGAATGACAGGACACTACAACTACTTGGGCAATCTGGGCGCACCACGCCTGTCGCGCCTGTTCTTTGAACGACGCAACGACGAGCCGACCATGTTTCTGGAACCTTTTTCCAGCTTCTACTTCCGACCCGAAGAAGCCAAATTCACCAACAGCAACGTGCCTTACACCAACCTGACTTATTATAAAGCCGGCAGCAAAGTCAACGGTGAAGAGCGGTTCAAATCTTACTTTTCGGTCAATGCCAACAAGCGGCTGGCCTTCGGTTTCAATGTGGACTATCTTTACGGACGGGGATACTACCTCAACCAGTCTACGGCATATTTCAATGCCGGCCTGTTTGCCAGTTACATTGGCGACAAGTACCAGATGCATGCCGTTTACAACAACTTTCACCTGAAGATGAATGAAAACGGCGGTATCACCGACGACCGTTACATTACCCGTCCCGAAGAGATGGAGGATCCGGGAGGCACCTCATATATTCCGGTCAATCTGGAACAGACATCCAATCGTAACCACGACTTCTATGTTTACCTGACCCACCGCTACCGGCTGGGATTCAGCCGAGAAGCGACCCGGATAGAAGAGACCAAAGACAAAGTGGCACGCCGCAAAGCCGAACGGGACAGTACAGCCATCCCCATGGATACCATCATCACGGAAGAATTTGTGCCCGTTACCAGCTTCATACATACTTTCAAAATTGAGCGTTCCAACCACCGGTTCCGCTCCGGTTCCGAGCCAACGGGCGAGGACGCCATCTACGACAACACCTACTTCCAGGAAGGAACGAGCAACGACAGCACGCTGGCAATCAGTGTGAAAAACGTGCTGGGCATTTCGCTGCTCGAAGGATTCAACAAATATGCCAAAGCCGGTCTGACAGCCTACCTGTCGCACAAATTCAGCCGTTATACACTGATGAACATGGATGTGGACGCAAACGCTCCGCGCACGATAGACTACACGGAACACGAAGTCTTTGCGGGAGGCGAGTTGGCCAAACGGCAAGGCACATTGCTGCACTATAACGTAAACGGCGAAGTAGGACTGGCAGGAAAAGCCATCGGACAATTCCGGGTAAACGGCGACCTGGACCTGAATTTCCGCCTGTGGAAAGATACAGTCAATTTCTATGCACGCGGTTACGTCAGCAACACGCTACCCTCTTTCTACATGCGCCATTATCACTCCAACCACTACACGTGGGACAACGACAACATGAGCAAAGAGTTCCGCACACGCGTGGAAGGCGAACTTAACATAGGCCGCTGGGGAACCAACTTGCGTGCAGGTGTTGAAAACATAAAGAACTACACATACTTCGGCCAACAAGCCTTGCCCGAACAGTATAGCGGGAATGTACAGGTGCTTTCGGCCGTACTGAAGCAGAATTTCAAAGCAGGCATTTTCCATCTGGACAATGAAATTGCCTGGCAAAAGTCCAGTAACTCTACCGTTCTTCCGCTGCCCGAATTCTCCTTGTACCACAACTTTTACTTACTAGCCAAGCTGGCCAAGAAGATTCTAACCGTACAACTGGGAGCCAATCTTACTTATTTCACTACCTATCATGCTCCCGCTTACCAGCCGGCCATACAGCAATTTCACCTGCAACCGGCCGACGACCAGGTGGAAATAGGCGGTTATCCCATCATAAGCGCTTATGCCAACCTGCACCTGAAGCGTACCCGCCTCTTTGTCATGATGTATCATCTCAACGCAGGCATGGGCAATGCCAATTCTTTTCTGGTGCCGCACTATCCGCTTAACCAGCGCTTGCTGAAAATTGGGGTTTCGTGGAACTTCTACGACTGATTGCAATTTCACCGGAACCTTTTCCGGCATTATTTATACAACCGTTATGAAGAAACACAGAAAATTCATACTCGCGACCATTATCGTCCTTTGCCTGATTGCATACGCTTTCTACCGGACAGACGACCACACCAGGCATGTTTCCAGCCAACCGTCGAAAGACTATCCGCAAATTGCAGCCGAAGGGATTGTGCGTGCCGTGACCGAGTACAACTACACCAGCTATTATGTGGACGGAGATACAATGGCCGGATTTCATTACGAACTGATGCAGGCCTTTGCCCAATCGCACGGTCTGAAAAGCAAAATATCTGCCGAGATGACCTTCGACAAACAACTGGAAGGACTTGCCAGTGGCAAATACGACCTGATTGCACACGGCATACTGGCCACCAGCGAACTGAAAGATTCCCTGCTGCTCACCATCCCCATTGTATTGAACCGCCAGGTACTGGTGCAACGCAAAGACACTACGGGTAATGACAGCCTGCTCATTAAAAGCCAACTGGGCTTGGCCGGCAAAACGGTACACGTGGTCAAGGATTCCCCTTCCATTCTCCGCATACATAATCTGAGCAATGAAATAGGAGATACAATCTATATAAAGGAAATCGAAAGATACGGAGCCGAGCAACTTATAGCCCTGGTAGCCCATGGCGACATAGACTATGCCGTGTGCGATGAAAGCGTGGCAAGCAGTATGGCCGACAGCCTGCCACAGATAGACATCAGCACGGCCATCGGTTTTACGCAATTCCACGCCTGGGCGGTAAGCAAACAATCGCCCGTCTTGCTGGATAGCCTGAACTGCTGGCTGGAGAAATACAAGCAAAGCAGGGAATACAAGAAGCTATGCCGCAAGTACGGATTACAGCCCAGTTAATGACAGACGCTGCTTAACGTCCGCCCGTCACCAAGGCTGTTAAAGCAGGTAAATATTTATGCAGCAGTGCATAAAGGCAAACCCCTACGCCCACAATAAAGAACGGTATCAAGAGATAACCGGCTATCATCGTCCACTCGCTCATGGGGAACAGACACCTCACCCAATATTTCACAACAAGCGCCACGGGCATCCCATGATAAGCATAGACAAAAAAAGAACTTCCTGCCAAGAAAGCACTTACACGCAAACGCCCCTTCGTAATGCCATACGCCGTCCACGAAACGACTGCAACCAGTCCTACAACAATACCTGCTTTATGTACATAATCAAAATCCACCAACTTATACTCCCACAAGCAAGTATCCAGCACCACCCAAGCCAAATAGATTAAGGTTGCCGACCAGCGCATCGGACGGAAATCTACCGTAAAATCGCGCCTGTTCATGCTGAACCATGCGCCGAAAGCAAAAAAGAAAAAGGCGGTGATACTGAAGCCGGGAACCTCAAACCATACATTGAACAGCCATAATACACCAAGGGCAAGCACGCCAAACACCTTGCCATACTTTATCAAAGGATGGAGTATCGGACTGAAAAGGACAACCACCATCAAGTCACGTATAAACCAAAACTGATAGCAAACGGGCATTCCGTCACGAAAAGACCAAAAAAGATCTAACCAATCCAGCCAATCATAGTCGACCACCAACTTGTTTCTGCCCGACAACATGGAAGACAGGAACAATTGGGATAAAAGGATTAGAAGCAACACTACCACATTCCAAAAGATATACGGAACCAACAACGTCCGCACACGTTTCTTTAATTTTTGTCCGTATATGCCCAACGAGAAACCGCTGCGATAAAAGAACAGGAAACCCGAAATAAAGAAAAAAAGCGGTACGGCTATACGAGCGAACTCGTTGGTTACGACGTGGTTCAATAAACCATATACCGGGAATTGCCCTTCATGCACCAGCGCAGTCCCATTAATCATTACATCGTCCAATTGTGTATGAATGAATACCACTGCCACAATCAGCGGAAGTCTCAAAAACGTGATGGTCTTTGAGAGAGTCGTATCATTATTATTTGATAACATGGATTTTTTAGTTTGTTATGAATACTAAGAAAACGATAAAGCGTGCCCCTTGAAGCATTTCATACGTAGAGATATGTGCAACAAGAAACACGCCCATTCATAACAAACTGCAATGGGGTGCATCACCTGTACGCTTTCTCTGGGCTTAGAATAAAATTGGTCGTTTTTTCTGTTGAAGAAATGCAGGCGGAGCAAATATATTAATATAATAAGGTGTCGATTTTTATCTCATAGGCAGTCGCTTTTTTAAGTGAATACTAAGT
>Ga0192245_10299_pt1 | contig 23675 bp, 23 predicted proteins | sample Koala_Koa27_M3_FD_131238 | JGI IMG/M metagenome (GOLD analysis project Ga0192245, IMG submission 131238) | Enriched cells from koala feces incubated with labeled cellulose particles, San Francisco Zoo, California, United States - Koala_Koa2-7_M3 ...
ATCCACACCTACAAGAACTAAAAGGCCATATAAAAATATTGTCCTGGAACGTTGAAAATGAAATTAGCAATACTCCCTTTTGCAAAATTAAGACATATATCAATGCACCCAAGAATCTTGCAGCCAAAGGTGACGATTTCCGGATTATCTCTCTCTACAAATATGGAGGTCTATATTTCGATCTTGATGTTATGTTTTTAAAAGACTTTACCCCTCTACTAAAAGGTCATGAGTTTGTCTATGCATGGGAATACCAATCATATGCCAACAGTGCCATTCTATATTTACGTAAGAATAGCTATATAACTAATTACTTAGCAAAGAAATTACAAAGAAGAAAGGCAGCAATACCTTGGGTACTATTCGATTACAAAGATAAGAAATTAGAAAATTTGAGAAATTACCCTTGTACTTTCTTTGATCCTCTCTGGGGAGGATATTGTGATGGAATGCCTTTTAAAGAATTTGCTGACTTTTTCAAGGAATTCGGCGAAGGTTATGATAAAGACCCCAATATCAACAGTTATAGAAACTTCTTTCCGGGGGCATTCGCATACCATTGGCACAATAAGTGGGATGCTGAAGAGGTTGAGAACTCATATTTTGGCCTATTTAATCATGAATTTAACAATATATTGAGTAGCAATGAAGTTCAATCTATTCAAAAAAAATAAAGATCAATACACTCTCTATTCGCTACTAAACAGGAAATGGGCATATATTTCATATATACCTGAAGTATATTACCATAAAAAAGACAAAGTTTATATGCGTACTCATCAAAACAAGAGAGAGGCATTAATCATTGGAGAAATATTTTATTCTTTGGGTTATAATGTTAAAGTCGCACGCTGCAATGCCCCAAAGAGTGTGACGACCGTCACTATGATATTATTTTTGGTTTAGATCCCAACTTTGTAACAATGAGTCAGAAAAATCCTCAAGCCCTAAAAATATATTATGCAACAGGCGCTTACTGGAAACACCAATACTCAATAGTAAAAAACAGAATCGATTCATTCAACAAAAAGCATGGAACACACTTGCCATACTCCCGTTCAGTAGATGCACACAATAGCTGTGAAATAGCAGATATTATTTTCCAGATAGGAAGTTCATTTACCATCCAGACATACCCCCCGGAATTACAAAATAAGATCAAGATAATTAACCAATCCAGCAACTTTAGTCAGGAATGCAATTTGCAACATAAACTTCAAAGTGTTTCCATAAAAGACTTCCTATGGTTTGGCTCCAGCGGCAGTATATTAAAAGGATTAGATTTAGTTTTAGATTTTTTTATCAGCCATCCACAATACAACTTACACGTAATCGGCTCTCTTGACGAAGGGTTTATAGACATCTATCAAAAACAAATAGACGAGTGCCGGAACATCACATTATATGGTTTTCTTGACACCAATTCTGAGTTGTTCATGAACTTAGCCTATCTCTGTGCATTCAATATCTTTCCATCCGGCAGCGAAGGATGTCCCGGTTCCGTTATAACTATGATGCAAATGGGAGTTATTCCCATTACTTCTCGATGGGGAGCAATAGACAACATCGAGCATTATGGCTATCTGTTACCGGAATTATCTGTTGAAGCAATAGGTAAGGGAGTAGAATGGGCCAGCATGTTACCCCAGGACAAATTTCACAAATTAATAAGGGAAAATATATATTATTCAACTCAAACGTGGAATCTTGAACAATTTGAAAATGAATTTCGCTCTACACTGAAAGAAACAATAAAAACAAAAGAAAGAAAGAACAAATAGAAAGCGATATATGCCATATCACTACAAGGGAAGATACATTAATACATCTTTTAACACATAGACAAGGGATCGTATCCTATAAAATTCGTATCATTGTATAAATATTACTATACTCTTTTTTAATTCAATGCAGAAGAAATTTATAAAGCTATTAAAAAAGCTACGTCGACGTTATATTGAACGCCACGATTTGCCACAACCTCGTCCCCTTAACAAAGAGATGGACCCTGATATTATATCAAGCCATATTAGGGAAAAATTATTATCACCAGAACCTTGCATGCTCTCAAGATTTGGTGCTGTAGAAATAGGATGTGTAGTCAATTACTTAGGCATCTATCATCAAAAAAGAAAAATTATCAAATACATCAAAGGGGAGGCATTTCCCTGGTGGTGGGAAGAAGAAACAATGTACCCGATGAGGAATAATGCCGGATTCTTTTCAGCAACCCCTGAACTGTTAAAGCGTTTTTCGGAAATGATGATTGAAGATATGCCTCTCATTGACATACTTGCTTCCTGGAGATTTGAAGAAGAATATTTCTCTAAAGAATTACAGAATGCATATAAAATAGATTTTGAGCCTTACAACCCTTTCTGGAGCGATGTACCATGGACTGCTGCCTTAGAAAATAAAAAGGTATTGGTAGTACATCCTTTTGCAGAAACGATACAAAAGCAATACCTTCGAAAAGAGCTAATTCACAAAGACCCGAGAGTTCTGCCTACTTTCGACTTGCAAACAATCAAAGCCATTCAAACTATTGGCAATCAAGGCGATGGTAGATTCGAAACATGGTTTGACGCTCTCAAATTCATGAAAAACGAAATTGACAAAATGGATTATGATGTCTGTTTGTTGGGATGTGGAGCGTATGGAATGCCGTTGGCCGCACACGTGAAGCGTTCCGGAAAAAAGGCTGTACACTTAGGAGGCAGTTTGCAACTATTATTCGGGATTAGAGGTGCCAGATGGGAAAACAGTAATTATAACGCAACTTATAATTATTCAAAACTAATGAATGAATTTTGGGTAAAGCCCTCCGCAACAGAAACTCCCTCTAAAGCCCAACAGGTAGAAGAAGGATGTTATTGGTAATGCGACAATGACAAATATGGAACAACCTCATATTTTATATGATTCTCAAATCTTCGATCTACAAAAATTCGGTGGAATCTCACGATATTTTTGTGAAATCATATCCAAACTGGGTATGGCATATGACATTTCTGTTCGCTTTACCGAAAATCATTATTTAGCGCAAGCCAAACTTACCAGGCACCGTATCCATGCTCCACATTTCTTTTTCAAACATTATAAAAAGCGGCTTTTGCTTGAAAACCAAAAGTCAACAAACAGGTTACTTCAAACGTCATCTCCTTATCTTTTTCACCCGACCTACTACAATCCTTCTTTCCTTGAGCATATTGGTGACCACCCTTATGTAATAACAGTGCATGACATGATTCATGAACTGTTTCCCGAATATTTCCATGATGCTAAAGAGGTCATGGCACAGAAAAAAGAAGTGATTACAAAAGCCAGCCGGATTATTGCAATTAGTGAAAATACAAAGAAAGATATCGTTAATATATTAAATATTGATCCTCAAAAAATTGACGTTATCTATCATGGAACAAGTATAAAGTCCCATCATGGGAAAGATGAATTGTCACTCCCTAATCGCTATATTTTATTTGTAGGAGACCGAACTCTTTATAAAAATTTCCAACGTTTATTAGAAGCTTTTGCAATCATCCACAAAACAGACCAAGATTTATATCTGCTTTGTACAGGGCATCCATTCAACTGGGAAGAAAAGAAGTTGATAGATAAATTGAATATCACAGACAAGATCATACAAATTTCAATAAACGATAGAAACCTGAATGAATTATACGGCAGAGCACTCCTCTTTGTATTTCCATCACTATACGAAGGCTTTGGCATCCCAATCCTGGAAGCTTATGCCTGTAAATGTCCTGTAGTCTTAAGCAACGCCAGCTGTTTCCCCGAAATAGCCGGCAATGCCGGTGCCTACTTTGATCCTTACTCTATAGAATCAATGGTTCAAACACTGACAGAAACCATAGGTGATAGCGAAAAACGTGCTTCTTTAGTAGCAGCAGGAATAGAGCGGTTACAATTATACTCCTGGGAAAAAGCAACCCGAGAAACAGAGAAAGTATATCAAAAAGTCTTAAATGAAACTCTAAATCCAAAAACGTCCATTAAATGAGAACTCCGACTATCAGTATCATCACAGTCAACTTCAATAACAATGAAGGACTTAAGAAAACATTGCGCAGCATCGAAGTGCAATCATACACCAGCTATGAACATATCATCATAGATGCTGATTCCAATGATGGAAGCCAGGAAACCATCAAGAAATATTCAGAAAAAATACCCACCTGGCTTACTGGGTTTCTGAGAAAGACAAAGGAATCTATGATGGAATGAACAAAGGAATCAGGCAAGCCAAAGGAGAATATCTTTATTTCCTAAATTCAGGTGACTGCTTACAAGGAAACATTCTCAAAGATATTCCATTTGATGGGACAAAATATATCTATGGAGACATGGTCTTAGTAAACGGTCATGAACAGAGAAAAGAAGCGGGACCTGATTATCCCGACTTAGTTTTCTTTTTTTATAATGCGTTAGCACATCAAGCGTGTTTTATTCATCATTCTCTTTTTATCAATAAATTATATGACACCCAATATAAAATAATTGCAGATTGGGGACATAGTTTCCAGTCTATCATCATGGAAAGGTGCAGCTACAAACACATTCCCCTAACTATCGCTGAGTGTGATGCTACAGGAATCAGTTCCAACTACATCGATGTGCAAACTGAACGATTAAAGTGGCTCCAGGAAAACCTCTCACCGCAACTTTATTCTACATACATTGATATATTGGAATATAAAAAGTCGGATTTCAAGACCATTATTCCAACCATGAACCATACAAAGAAATTTCAAAAAAGAGCATATAGGTTAGTTCGCTATTTATTGAAACTAAATACTCTTTTTTCCTCCCGGCACGATCATACAGAAGATGTATACAACAGTATATTATATCGTCCTTTTTTAAACAAATAATAATAAGAGCCATGAAGATTTCTATCATTATTCCTGCATACAATGCGGAAAAGCAAATCAGAAAATGTGTGTTATCAGCATTACAACAAGATATCTCGCACAATGAATACGAAATCATCGTAATCAATGATGGCTCCACAGACCAGACAGCTGGTATTATACAAGAATTATCTAGGGAGTACCCTACTATAAAAAGTATCACGACTACCAACCAAGGGGTAAGTGCGGCAAGAAATCTCGGCATGGATATCTCTCAAGGAGAAATTATATTATTTGCCGATGCTGACGATTATTTCTGCACAAACTCAATAGCAAAAATCTATGAAGCAATATTAAAGAACAACTTAGACATTCTTCTGTTCGACTATAATCATTGGGGGAATCAAAATAAACTTTTGAAAGGTTTTGATTATGATGCACGTAAGTTTTGCCCACAGGGCATCGTCTCTGGCAAGTCATTCATAAAAACCGGTTATATGCCTGCTGCAGTCTGGATGCTTGCCTATCGTAGAGAATATATACTGAAAATGAATTTCAAATTCATCAATATACGACATGAAGATGAAGAATTTATTCCCCGTGTATTCTACTTTGCAGAAAAAATCATGCATCTGCCATTGATCTGCTATAATTATGTACAAAATGAATCTTCATTCATGCAAAACTATAAAGAGTATGGTCTTTTCGATAAAATAAAGGCAATGGACAACCTCAATCAGTTCACCCAAGAATACGTAAAAGAAAAAGACGTAGCATTTACCTTGAACGAACACATATCTTTAAGGCTAATGGAAAATCTGAATAATAGTTTTGCCATCAAAAGCAAAGCTCAGGGAAAAATGGTAAAGCAAATGAAAAAGGCCGGATTAACCCCACTCGTACATGCGAAGAGGGAAGGTCGTTATGCTTTCTTATATAAGTATTTTCCTGTGTTATTTATCACTTATTATCGCCACAAATATTTAAAGCGCCATCATTCCAAGTAGCAATATGAAGAAGATAATTCTCATCGCATAAAAAATATATCTATAATCTACATTTTTTCTGCTATAATACGTACCTTTGCATACTTATATAGACTATAATAACCTAAAGAACTATGATAGATATTGTTTGTAGCATAGACGAAAACTACATTGAATATTGTGGTGTAATGTTAGCAAGCCTGTTCGTACATACTCCGGATGAGAAATTCCGCATACACATCATTTGTAGCAGTAAGGTTGAAAAGGCCGGGAAAAAAGGTTGAAAGTTTTTTGTGAAAAACATCAAGCTGAAGTTTATTTTTACGACGTAGACTATTCACTCATTAAGGATTTTCCTATTAGGAAACAGGATCACTTGTCTCTTGCCGCCTATTTAAGGCTTTTCATGTCAGAACTCATACCCAGTAATATAAACAAGATTCTATATCTGGATTGTGACTTAATCGTTGTCGACTCCATTAAAGAATTATGGGAGAAAAATATCGAGAATATAGCCGTAGCTGCCGTTGAAGAAAGGTCACCGTTCGATACCGAATCCCCTGTCACACTGAAATACCCCGTTGAGTACTCCTACTTCAACTCAGGAGTAATGTTGATAAACCTTCAGAAATGGAGAGAAAAAAAATTTGTAGAGGCATGCAAAAGCTATATCGCATCAAATTATGAAAACATAAAATTGCACGACCAGGATGTTTTGAACACATTGCTTTATAAAGAAAAACAATTTATTTCTATTCGCTGGAATCTGATGGATTTCTTTTTATATGCAAGCCCTGAGGTACAACCGGAAAGGAAAAAAGATTGGGACGATGCTTTGAAATCTCCTGCTATTATCCATTTCACAGGAAAGCGCAAACCATGGATGTACAACTGTGACAGTCCTTTCCGTGATCAATACATCCAGTTTGCCAAACAACAAGGATGGCATGTTATTAATCATAAGAATGCCATTCACTATTTCTTCCGTAAGATTCTATATAAAGTAATCAACAAGAAGAAAACTATAAAAATCAAATAACTGAACTAACAACATTCTAAAAGTGTTTATGGATTTATTCATCAAGAATAAATCATTGTATCAAAATATAGTATATCTTTGTAAAATCGCAACCTAAACAATGATTTTAAGTTAATGCTAATGCCTCTTTTAAACAAAATAGCTAATGTTCTCGAAAAAGTCCCGCAGACCTTCAGACGTACATCCAATCCAAAGCTCATTATGACATTACTGGTCAAAAATGAAGAAGATATATTGGAGGAGAATCTGTGTTTCCATAAGGCTATGGGAGTAGATGGGTTTATCATTACTGATAATAACTCCACAGACGGTACAATTGAAATTATCCGAAAATACCAAGAGGAAGGATGGATAAAAGAAGCTATCATAGAAAGGCAACTAACTACAATCAGAAAGTATGGGTGGATCGCATGATAAAGATTGCCAAAAAGCAACTTCATGCAGACTGGGTCATCAATGCTGATGCCGATGAGCTATGGTACTCTCCTACCGGCAATCTAAAAACTGAATTAGCCACCACCAGAGCTAATGTACTGAAATGTTCCATGAGATATATGTATCCGGAAGCAGGTAAACAGTTTTGGAAATGGAATCAAGCTATCATTCCAATTATTAACCCGCTAAAGTACAATTTTTATAACCTTTCACGCTATTCTCTTTATATACCACAAAGAGGGAAAATTCTTCATCGCACCACCTCATACCTTCAGATTTCCACAGGAAATCACAAAGTACTCATGTTCCCTAAACGTCTTAGAAAAAGTAATATTTGCATTTACCACTATTCCATTCGTGGTAAAGAACGTTTTCTTGAGAAAATGATTAATGGTGGCAAACAACTGGAACAAAATCCCCACAGACATATAGGCATGCACTGGCGCTATTTTTATCAGTTGTATAAGAATCAGCAATTAGAAATGGAATATGATAAGATCATCGGAGCAAACTCTTATGATCAGTTGCAACGCGACGGGTATATCAAAACAGACAATACTATTCCTGACTTCTTCAAACAACACTTCAACAAATAGTGTAATGAAGCATGCTTATCTAATCATCGCCCACAACGAATATCCAGTGTTAGAAACGCTTGTATCCATGATCGATGACGAGCGGAATGATATCTATCTGCACATCGACCTCCGCTCAACAGAACTATATAAAAGAGCCCGGCTTTTATGTACACAGAAAGCCCGGCTATTTCTATTACCTATCCGCAATAAGGTATACTGGGGAGACATCAGCCAAGTAGAAACAGAATATCTGTTACTTGAAACGGCTTTCAAACAAAATACTTATGCTTACTATCATTTACTTTCAGGCGTAGACCTACCTATACAAACACAAGATTATATCCATTCTTTCTTTCAGACCAATTCTGGTAAAGAATTTGTCAGTTATTGGTTGGGAGATAAACACCAGAAAGATTTGAATCGTAAAATCTCCCGATACTACTTTTTCACAAAGAGCCTCAAGCGTAGCAACAGTAGATGGCACATCATAACTGCACCATGCCACAATCTTGCACTCATTATACAAAAGCTTATTAGGTTTCACAGAAAACAAGAAGTCGAATTTAAAAAAGGTCCCAATTGGTTCAGTATTACTCAAGACTTCTGTCAGTATCTGATAGAAAAGAAATCCTTTGTACTTCAACGCTTCAAATACACGTTGTGCCCCGATGAAATTTTTCTTCAGACCATATTATGGAATTCTCCTTTTAAAGAGAACATATACAAAGCTAATGAAGATAATGCAGGAAACATGCGGCTGGTTGACTGGAACAGAGGAAACCCTTATACATGGCAATCTCAGGACTATAACGAACTAATCGCCTCAGACAGATTATTTGCCCGCAAATTCAGTTCCAAAGAAAAAGAACTGATTGAGCAAATAAAAACTATATATGCTGACTAGTAAAAAAAAAAAAGCAGATTTCTCAAAAAAGTAAGTGACATTCTCTCCAAACTTATATCTTTGTACCAGTAATCAGTTATAATACAGAAGCATGAACTCTACAAATCCAGATATCAACCCCGTCAAATCCTTTTTCAAATCAATCGAGAAGAAGCTTTTGCATCACAGCAAACACTTATACTTCAAAACTGTGACCTCACAGAAGTCCGGTGCAAAAAATATTATAAAGAAATACAAAGGAGCAAGTACTGGAAAGAATCCAATTGGCAAGACATGCCCATCTGGATATGCTGGTGGCAAGGAGAAGAGAACATGCCTGATATTGTTAAAGCCTGCTACGCCTCTACAAAACGTTATGCAAACCAGCATCCTGTCATATTAATCACAGAGCAAAACTATCAGGAATATGCTACAATGCCGGATTACATATTACAAAAAGTAAAAAAACACGAAATAAGTCTCACCCATTTCAGTGACATGCTAAGGATAAACCTGCTTAAGCAACATGGAGGAATATGGGCTGACAGCACCCTACTTTTTACCAGAGATGTAGACTCAATAATGAATCCCGATGCCGATTTCTATACTTGTCATCATACAGCAAAAAACACGAATGTGGCAAACGGCAAGTGGACAGTCTTCTTTATGGCCTGTGGTAAAGACAATATTCTACCCGCTTTCCTACTGGACACGTTCTATAGTTATTGGAAGAATCATCAACGAATCGTCACTTACTTATTCTTCGATTATCTCGTTAGCATAGCCTATGAAAATATTCCGGCTATTACAAAAATGATCGACAATGTCCCTCTGCAAAGAATCAGTAACCTATCCAAGTGCCTCAACATGCCATTTGATGAAAAGTCTATGGAGGAATTTAGCGCAAACTATGGTTTCCACAAACTAACCTATAAGAAGCAATTCAATATGCTCACCCCCGAAGGGAAAGAAACGATCTATGCCCACCTACTGCATTATTCTACCCATGGGATAGATGCAGGCCAAGCATAGAAACCACCTTCAAAAGTCAGACATCAAGAAACCTTAGACGAAAAAGACGAAGAAGATTTATGAGCTTTCTCTATCAACTGCAAACACTTTTCCTTGTTAAAGCCACGAGATTTGGCATATTCATCCGCCAGCACAGTAAACATCTCATCAGTACCGGGTAGTCTTTCAAAATTCTTGCATCCTTCTTCCAAAGATACCTTACCAAAGCGCATCCGGTTCAAATCAATGATTTCTACGGAGATACCCTCCGGCTTTTCTGCAAATAAAATATTCCCTGCCGAATAGTCCTTATGCAAAATTCCATGTTCGTGCAAAGCGGCAGTGGTATGAGCTATGGCACGAAGTATTTCCTCCTGTTCCTCAGAAGAACGTTGTGGAAGATCCCGGTAAGTATAAGGGCATTCTGATCTCAATGAAACAAAATAGCTCTTTCCGAACAAGAACCAACTGGAAACCGAACAGAAACCAATGGGTGCGGGCGAACCTATATTAAACTGGCGCAACATGGCCGCATAGCGAAATGAACGCCGTGCCTTAGATTCCCGGAAAAAATTATAAATAATCCGATTCAGCAAGTGAGGTATCTGGAAAGATTTAACTACCACTTTCTGTCCTGCTATATCAAACTCCCTCAGTTCATTTCTTCCTTTATAAATAACAGTACCCCGATCTTCAAAAATAACCGGAAGCACTTTCACAAAGTCACTCATATTTTCATAACCAGGAGCTACAGCCATACACCGTGGACGAAAAAAGCGCTCAATACGATTGACCCATCTGGACCAGGAACGCACAGAACGCAACTTTCCACCTAACTCCCGCTCAAAGAATTCAGCATGACGCTTATTAAGTACCTTCGTAACATGTGGCTTCAACGAACGGTCTATAATTCTTTTGGATCCGGCACGTACACGATAATACAATTCTATCTGAGGCAAACGAACCACTTTACCACCATCTTTCAGTACAGATATCCAGAATTCCCAATCCTCACGTGCAATGATCTCTTCGCAGTATCCACCTACTCTTTCCCATTCTGTTTTTCTGTAAAGCGCACAAGTATCAATCATATTTTTACGTGCCAGCAATTTCAGAGAGAAAGGCGGTAACTTCCATTCACCACTACGGTCGCCTATAAATTCAGCTCGCGGACAGACCACTTTGACATCCGGGTCTCGTTCCAGTTCTATTACAGCATGGCTTATGAATGTTGGGCTGATCCGGTTATCCGCATCTACCGGCAAAATGTATTCGCCATGAGACAATGATATAGCATGATTGCGAGCAACACATGGACCGCTATTCGGCTGAGTATATGTGCATACCCGTGAATCTTTCTCTGCATATTCCTTGGCAATGTCCAAAGAATTATCTGTCGAGCCATCATCCATCAGTATCACTTCAAAATTAGGATAATCCGAAGCAAGCACCGAATCCAAAGTCTCGCACAGAAACTTTGCCATATTATAAATAGGTATAATAACAGAAACTAATCGATACTCCATAGTATTTTCAAATTTTATCCAGTCCCTTCATATACTTCAACCAGTAATACTTCAACGGGTTCTTATACTTTAATTGTTTCCACGGACGACTACCATGCGGACGATGCCACACCGGAAGTGTAGTAAACAGATAGTTTTTGAATCCCTCTTTCAATGATTGATGGGAAATTGTCACATCGTGCCAATTCTTTTCAAGACTCAACTGATGAAAATCAAACGAACGGAGGAAGTTCAACGTCAGTAACGAGCAACAGAAACTACAATGTTTCTTTTCGGAAAACACCTGATTCTCTCGCCCTTTTGCAAATAAATAAGGATAGTTTATATCACCCTTCTCATCAACGGTGACAGCAGCAGCAATTCCACAATCTTTTCTTTCCAAAGCGCCGTCGAACAAAGATTGCAAAGTATCTTTCTTCACCACCACATCAGATTCCACTATGATCAGTCCGGTTTCTTCCGCAATAGCACGCTCCTGCGACATTTGCAGAATCAGCAGATAATTAGGCGAAGGGTTGCTTGTGACATCCGCAAGGTTTACCAATTCGAAACCCAGTCTCACGGATGCTTCCTGCAACCTGACCGTATTCTCCTCTGTACTGAAATCATTGTAAACGGTATATGTAAAAGGAGTCTTAACGTCAGATGCCATAATAGCATCTACCGTCTGTAAAGTCAACTCAATGGAATCCTTTACAGGCGTAATGATATGGATACACTTCATTCCTTATAACTGTTTTATCTTTATTCTACAAATCCTAATATTTGTACAAGTTGACAAAGTTATGTATTATTTAGCACACAGCCAAACAGTTTACCGCTTTTATGACTAACTTTGCCTGCAACAAATATAGAAAAAAATACAGAAATGAAAGTCATTGTCGACAATAAAATACCTTTTATAAAGGAAGCTATCGAAAAGATAGCGGATGAAGTAATATATGCCCCTGGGAAGGACTTCACGCCTGTCTTAGTGAAAGATGCAGACGCATTGATCGTCCGCACACGCACCCATTGCAACCGGGAATTATTAGAAGGAAGCCGGGTCCGATTCATTGCCACGGCCACAATCGGCTTCGATCATATAGATACAGAATATTGTCAGCAGGCAGGCATCGTATGGAAGAATGCACCGGGCTGTAATTCCGCATCCGTAGCCCAATACCTGCAATCCACACTTTTACTGGCGAAACTCCTGAAAGGAAAGAAGTTATCCGAAATGACCATGGGCATTGTCGGTGTGGGCAACGTAGGCAGCAAAGTAGCGGAGGTGGCCCGCGAACTGGGTATGCGGGTATTATTGAACGACTTGCCACGAGAAGATAAAGAAGGAAGCACCGGCTTCACCTCTTTACAACTCCTTGCCGAAGAGTGCGATGTCCTTACATTCCACGTACCTTTATATAAAGAAGGGAAATATAGGACTTTCCACCTGGCAGACCCGTCATTCTTCCGCTCACTGAAACGCGCACCTATCATCATCAACACTTCCCGCGGAGAGGTTATTGAGACGAAAGCTTTATTGGAGGCCCTCGAAAACGGGTTAATCTCAGATGCCGTCATCGATGTATGGGAAAACGAACCGGACATTAATCTCACCTTATTAAATAAGGTATTCATCGGAACGCCGCATATTGCCGGATATTCGGCAGATGGAAAAGCGAACGCCACCCGCATGTCGTTGGATTCTCTTTGCCAGCACTTTGGCATACAGACTGATTATCGAATTGTTCCACCCGAACCGGAAAATCCGATGATCACTGCAACTACCGAAACAGAAGCCTACCTGCAGATGTATGATCCAAGACGGGACAGTGAAGCCTTAAAACAACATCCGGAACTATTTGAGAAATTAAGAGGAGATTATCCGCTGAGAAGAGAAAAATCGGCCTTCCGCGTAATGATTTCATAACATCTTCCTACCAACTCCGTATCAAGTCCGTACCAACTCCGTACCAACTCCAAGCGTATAGATACGGAGATGATACGGACTTGATACAGCTCTGGTAAGTCCTTGAACAGAGTCTTAGACCTCGGATTCCAGCAATTTTTCTATTACCTTGGGATAAGTATCGTATTCCAGCACATGAATACGTTGTGCCAGTTCATCGGGAGTATCTTCCGGCAACACCGGACATTTAACCTGGCAAATAATGGCACCTTCATCATAATGCTCATTCGTATAGTGTATAGTAATACCACTTTCTTTTTCACCTGCAGCAATCACAGCTTCGTGTACGCGGTCGCCATACATTCCCTTTCCACCGAACTTTGGCAACAATGAAGGATGTATATTTATCATTTTATTAGGATAAGCATGCAAAATAGAGTCTGGTATACGAGCCAGAAATCCGGCCAACACTACAAAATCAATATTATGCTCCCGCAACACCGATAAAATCGGCTCTCCGCTCTCCCAATCACCCTTGGAAAAATAAAAGCAAGGTACGCCAAGCCCGCGTGAGCGCTCTAAAACGAACGCACTCTGACGATTAGTCAAAACCAGGGCCACACAAGCCACATTTTTTTCCTGGAAATAACGAATGATATTTTCTGCATTCGTTCCGCTTCCCGATGCTAAAACCGCGATCTTTTTCCTCATAAATCTTCTTTTTAGTGCACAAAACCGTGAAAAATGTGCAAAACATTGCATTTAATTCCCCAAATATTTGCGAGTGACGATAAATATTTATTCCTTTGCCCCGCAAATTTAAAGAAATAAAACTAATTATTAATTAAAAACTTAAAGTTATGTCTGAAATTGCATCAAGAGTGAAAGCGATTATCGTCGACAAATTAGGCGTTGAAGAATCAGAAGTTACTAACGAAGCTAGCTTCACTAACGATTTAGGAGCTGATTCTCTTGACACTGTAGAACTTATCATGGAATTCGAAAAGGAATTCGGTATCTCAATTCCGGATGACCAAGCTGAAAAGATTGGTACTGTAGGCGACGCCGTTTCTTACATCGAAGAACACGCTAAGTAATTCTATCCATCAATTTAATATGGAATTAAAAAGAGTTGTAGTAACAGGTCTTGGCGCCATTACTCCCATTGGCAATAGTGTTCCCGACTTTTGGGAAAACCTTGTGAATGGGGTTAGTGGAGCTGGACCTATTACTCATTTCGATGCTTCCCTTTTCAAGACCCAATTTGCCTGCGAAGTGAAAGACTTCGATGCAACCAAATATATCGACCGCAAAGAAGCCCGTAAAATGGACTTGTATACACAATATGCCATTGCTGTAGCTAAAGAAGCGGTTAGTGATTCTGGTCTTGACGTCGAAAATGAGGACTTAAACAGAATTGGTGTCATCTTTGGCGCCGGTATCGGTGGAATCCGTACATTCGAAGAAGAGGTAGGTAATTATGCCTTGACCGGTAAAGAAAACGGTCCCAAGTTCAATCCGTTCTTCATCCCCAAGATGATTTCGGATATTGCTGCAGGACAGATTTCTATCATGTACGGTTTCCACGGACCCAACTACGCAACCTGCTCTGCATGCGCTACTTCCACAAATGCTATCGCTGATGCCTTCAACCTGATTCGTTTAGGCAAGGCTAACGTTATTGTGAGCGGTGGTTCGGAAGCTGCAATCACCGTTGGTGGTGTAGGCGGTTTCAATGCCATGCATGCATTATCAACCCGCAATGAATCTCCCACAACAGCATCTCGTCCGTTCAGCGCAAGCCGCGACGGTTTCGTAATGGGTGAAGGTGGCGGTTGCCTGATTCTTGAAGAACTGGAACATGCCAAAGCACGTGGTGCTAAGATTTATGCAGAAGTTGCCGGTGTAGGAATGTCTGCCGACGCTCACCATCTGACCGCTTCACATCCGGAAGGATTGGGAGCCAAGTTAGTGATGAGAAACGCGTTGGAAGATGCCGAAATGAAACCCGAAGAAGTAGATTATATCAATGTTCACGGTACTTCTACTCCTGTAGGTGATATATCGGAAGCTAAAGCTATTAAAGAGGTATTTGGTCAACATGCATTTGACTTGAACATCAGTTCAACAAAATCCATGACTGGTCACTTGCTGGGTACCGCTGGTGCGGTAGAAGCCATCGCAAGTATTCTTGCGATCAAGAATGGCATCGTACCTCCGACTATCAACCACGAAGAGGGTGATAACGACGAAAATATCGACTATGACCTGAACCTTACGTTCAACAAGGCTCAAAAGCGCGAAGTGAACGTAGCTCTGTCCAATACATTTGGATTTGGCGGTCATAACGCATGTGTTATTTTCAAAAAATACGCAGAATAATCAGTCGTGTTACGTAATCAAATAGACAAAATAAGGCTCTTATTCCGTAAGGACAAAGAGTCTTATTTTTGTTTTTATAAGATACTGGGATTCTATCCCCGCAACATCCAGCTATATCAGCAGGCATTGTTGCACAAATCTACCTCCATCCGTTCGGAGAAAGGCCGCCCTTTAAATAATGAGCGACTGGAGTTTCTGGGTGACGCCATTCTTGACGCCATCGTAGGAGATATTGTCTACAAACATTTTGAAGGCCGCCGAGAGGGGTTCCTCACAAATACACGTTCCAAAATCGTGCAACGGGAAACACTCAACAAACTGGCGGTAGAAATCGGGCTGGACAAACTGGTAAAATACTCCACCCGTTCTTCCTCGCACAACAGTTATATGTACGGAAATGCTTTCGAAGCATTTATCGGCGCTATCTACCTGGACCAGGGTTACGAGCGCTGCAAGCGGTTCATGGAAGAAAAGATATTCAAGAATTACATTGACCTCGATAAGATGTCACGCAAAGAGGTGAATTTTAAATCGAAGCTGATTGAATGGAGCCAGAAGAGCAAAGTCGAAGTTTCATTCGAACTTATCGAACAGTTCCTTGACGAAGATTATAATCCTATGTTCCACACCGAAATACGCATCGAAGGCATATCGGCAGGGAAAGGAACCGGATATTCTAAAAAAGAGTCCCAACAAAATGCTGCTCAGGCTGCTTTAAAGAAAATAAAGAATGACGCCGCCTTCAAAGAACAGATTGAGGCAACTAAAGCGCAAAACCATCAGCAGGAAAATACGGAAGAAGCAGAAGAAATTATTGAGAGTGCCCTGATTGGAGAGAATCAGGAAGTTACTTCAGTTACCGGACATGAAGTGGGCGAATAATCATTCGCCCGTATTTCAACCAAAGCAGATTCCCATCCGTCGTCCTTGAACCACAAGGTCGTTATCTTCTGTTACCAACTTCAGCTTTCCGGCTATCTCTTCCAGAGGTGCAGAAGATATTTCATCCCCTTTCAATGTGATCATTCTACCGAATTGCTCTGTAGCTATTAGTTCTGTGGCATGTCCGCCCATGCGAGTAGACAGATTTCGGTCGAAAGGTGTAGGTGAACCTCCACGTTGAATATAGCCAAGCACCGTTTCACGGGTTTCAATACCCGTCTCGTACTCTATCTCCTGAGCAATGTACTCGGCGGCACGTTTCCGTCCATCCGTCTGTATGCCTTCGGCAACCACTACAATGGAATAAGGTTTTCCTTTCTTCAGGCGATTCAGAATAGTTTCACCTATATTATGTATATTATAAGGGATCTCAGGTATCAGGATCACATCTCCACCACCTGCCATACCGGAATAAAGTGCAATCCAACCTGCTTTATGTCCCATCACTTCAATCACCATCACCCGTTTGTGCGAACTGGCGGTAGAGTGCAACCGGTCGATGGCATCCGTAGCAATGCTCACAGCAGAATCAAATCCAAAAGAGAAATCTGTCCCCCAAATATCATTATCAATTGTCTTGGGTACGGATACAATATTCAGCCCCATGGCAGCCAGTTTCGCAGCAGTCTTCTGCGTACCATTACCACCGATACAGACCACGCAATCCAGTCCTAACTCTTTAACGTTCTGTTCAATAAGTGCCGGTTTATTCACATCGGACATCACACCATTCTTCTTGAAAGGCTTTTCACGGGAAGTACCCAGCATCGTTCCACCCTGGTTCAATAGACCAGACAAAGACTTATCGGTAAACGACTCCACATCTTTAGTCAGCAATCCTTGAAAGCCGCTATGAATGCCTATTACTTCCATTCCATAATGATTGATTGCAGTCTTGCATACTCCACGAATGGTGGCATTAATGCCGGGACAATCGCCCCCCGAAGTCAAAATTCCGATTCTCATAACAATTCTTTTTTTAGGGAACAAGTTAACGAGGTTTCAGGACACAAGGAAAGTTGTCTATTCCTCTTGTCAACTGGTCAACTTGTTATCTTGTCAACTGAATACATCCGTAAAGATAGAAAAAAAAGAGAAAAAGATAGAGAAGCCAATAAATAAGATTATTTTTGCGCTACAAAATAGTTTTAACTAAGAGAGATGAATATCACAACATTGCTGAATAAGGTGTATTTTACCCCTCGCCTGAAAAGAATCGACTTATATGCCAACCGTACAGAAGAGCTGCAGCACCAAGTGTTGAACCGTCTGGTGCGTATGGCCGAAAATACAGAATGGGGGAAAAAATATGATTATAAAAGCATTCATACTTATGAAGACTTTAGAAACAGACTGCCCATACAGACTTACGAAGAAGTAAAGCCGTATGTGGAACGCCTGCGTGCAGGAGAACAAAACCTGCTCTGGCCATCAGAGATACGCTGGTTTGCCAAGTCTTCGGGTACTACAAACGATAAAAGCAAATTCCTGCCCGTCAGCAAAGAGGCACTGAACGATACACACTATCAAGGTGGCAAAGATGCAGTTACTCTTTATCTGGCACAGAACCCCGACAGCCGTTTCTTCTCCGGACAAGGTCTGATTTTAGGTGGAAGCCATAGCCCCAATCTCAATTCCAGACATGGGCTCGTGGGCGACCTTTCCGCTATTCTGATTCAAAATATACATCCATTAGTAAACTGCGTTCGCGTTCCAAGCAAGAAGATCGCTCTCATGAGTGACTTTGAAAAGAAAATAGAAGCTATTGCCAACAGTGCTGTTTCAAAGGATGTAACCAGCCTCTCCGGTGTTCCTTCGTGGATGTTGGTACTCATCAAGCGTATTCTTGAAAAGACTGGCAAGGAATCTCTGGAAGAAATATGGCCCAACCTGGAAGTCTTCTTCCATGGAGGTGTTGCTTTTACACCTTACCGCGAACAATACAAAGAAGTAATCCGCTCGCCCAAGATGCATTACGTAGAAACGTACAATGCTTCCGAAGGATATTTCGGCACACAGAACGATCCGAATGATCCGGCTATGCTGTTGATGATTGACTATGGTATTTTCTACGAATTTATTCCATTGGAAGATGTGGAAAAAGAGAATCCCCGCATCTATTGTCTGGAGGAAGTCGAAGTAGACAAGAATTATGCACTGGTCATTTCTACTTCTGCAGGATTGTGGCGCTATATGATTGGGGATACTGTAAAATTCACGCAGAAAGACCCATATAAGTTCGTCATCACCGGACGTACCAAGCATTTCATCAATGCCTTCGGTGAAGAATTGATTGTGGATAATGCAGAAAGAGGGTTAGCTAAAGCTTGTGAAGCAACCGGAGCATTGATTTCTGATTATTCGGCTGCTCCTGTATTTATGGACGCCAAGGCCAAATGCCGCCATCAATGGTTGATTGAGTTTGCCCAGATGCCGGATAGCGTGGAGAATTTTGCCAAGATACTGGATGATACATTGAAAGAAGTAAACTCCGATTACGAAGCTAAACGGCAAAAGAATATCGCTCTGCAACCCCTTGAAGTTATTATAGCTCGTAAAGACTTGTTCCACGATTGGCTCGCCCAAAAAGGAAAGCTGGGCGGACAACATAAAGTACCGCGCCTTAGCAATACAAGGGTATATATCGAGGAGATGTTAGAGCTGAACAAATAAAATTATAAAGTAATACAATAAATAGGAAAGGCCGTACTAATCTCTCAGTACGGCCTTTCCTATTTATTGTTTCATACCTTGAAACAAACAGTTTCATTACGGGAAACAAGTAGTTTCAAGTAATGAAACATTTTGTTTCAGCAGGAGAAACAGACAGTTGTCCCAGGCAATCAGAAATTATAAGCCAATCCAACACCCAGTATCTCTTTGAATTGTACTTTTGGACCTCTTTCAACGCCCTCATCAGTAAAGGTTTTCACATCATTATCATACTTTAAAGTCATGTTCAGAGTTGCCGAAAGTACTTTATTAATCTTCATGCTGATAAGTACATCCCAGTTTACATCTACATTGCCAAAGTCTTTATTATAAGGAGTAAAGAAGTCAGCCGTAGTAATCAGGTTTACATTCTCCATGACAGGCAATTCTGCACGAGCTTTCAGAAAAGCACCGGCTTCAATCTTAAAGTGGTCACCCGGATCAACTCCAAAGGAACCTAAATCTGATAGATAATCATCGCACACAAAGGTCATCTTGGTAGAAGCCGGTGAAAGGAAAATAGAATAGCTACTCTTCGGTCTATATTCCATACCTAAAGCGACATTGGAATAAGCGGGAGCGAAGAAATTGGAGATATAGTGACTCTTATCCGGATAATTATAACCTTTGGCAAACTGAGTATTCAAGTCAGCCATAAGCGTATAGTACCAAACTTTGGTGGCTGCATATCCCAACTGGGTAGATAATCCAATCTTATCAGTACTCTTTCTCATCCCCTGAGATTTGGTCTTCGACAGACCATAATCCAGCACCAGATTCGTTACCCACAGCCAGTCTCCGCTCTTATGCGTCAGCGAACCATTCAGGTAAGCATTCCCGGCTACAGAGTTCTCACCACCAGCCGACCAGTTTGTCATAGCAGTTTGCGACATGTTCACACCTGTCACACCTTTCAGTACCCATGCTCCTTCTTTGTATCCTTTATCGTCCGTTTGGGCAGAGACGATCGTTGCCAAGGCGGCAAATAGTATCATCAAATATATACGTTTCATACTGTTATTCGTTTTAATTGTTTCGTAAAAAATAGACGTCTTTCTATTTCAAACAGCGTAAACTATTTTTTTGTTCAGGAATAAATAAAAGAATGACGGTATAAGGATTATATGATGATCCCTCCTCCCAACAGTAGACCAACCTCATCATAAAAAGCGGCAGCTTGTCCGGAAGCTATAGATTCCAACGGTTCATGCAGTTGCACATGGAGAAGATTCTCCCCAGTAATACGGACTGTACAATGATTGGCTTGTTTACGGTAGCGAATTCTAACGATGGCGTTCCGGGAATTTAGTAAGCGTGAAGCATCCACAATGTTCCAATCCTTCAGCAACATTTCTTCTTTATAAAGGGAAGCAAGGGGAGCAAGTATCACCTCATTCGATGCTTTACGTATCTCTTTCACGAAGACAGCCCGATTCATATGGATACCCAATCCTCGGCGCTGACCGATTGTGTAGAAAGGATATCCTTCATGCCATCCTAAAAAAGTACCGCTTTCATCGAGAAATCGCCCTTTCTCCGGTAAAAGCTCCTGCGGAACTTCACGTTGTAGAAAAGAGCGGTAATCCATTGGGCAAAAGCAAACTCCAAGACTATCTTTCTTTGTTGCCGCTCGTTCAAAGCCTCGTCCGGCAGCATAAGTACGGACTTTATCTTTAGTCCAATCTCCCATTGGAAGAATCATACGTTCCAGAATATCCTGTTTTAGCCCCCAAAGAAAGAAAGTCTGATCCTTATCCCGGTCGGCAGCCGGAGCTATAAAATAATGGTTATCTTGAAAGACCTTGCGAACATAGTGTCCGGTTGAAATCCAATAAACACCCATTTCATCGGCTATCTTTGCCAGTAACGGCCACTTCAGTTCATTATTACAGAGCGTGCAAGGAACAGGAGTACGGGCAGAAAGATATTCATCTATAAAGTAACGGATTATACGTTCACGGAATAATTCGCGGGCATCATGAATGATATGCGGGATATTCAGGCGGGAAGCAAGAGTACGGGCATCATCCAGCGACTCCTCAAAGCCTTCCGAATCATAGAAACGAAACGTGACACCGGTAACTTCATAACCAGCTTCCTGCAATAACATGGCGGCAACGGAGCTGTCCGTACCTCCACTCATACCCAGTAATACACGTTTCTTTGATTTCATGGGTGCAAAAATAACAAAGGAAAAAGAAAATCACTACATTTGTTATCTTTAAAAAGACAACAACGCTAATGAACTACTACATCTGTGATCATATCACCTGGAAAAAATCCCTCTCACTACTAAAAAAATGATATGGAAGGGCAACGTGTCTACTCCAACCTTTGGCAAATGACACGAGACGTACTGATGCTTTCACTCAGTCTTAGCGCTATGGCAAGTCTCGTTATATTAGTATTCGGGTTAATCAAGTTCATAGCTGACATCCTGTCCGGAACTACAGAACAGGCAACGACCTTGTTCGATGTAATCATCTTCTCAATGGCTTGTCCGGCAATATTTGTCGTTCCCCTCACTTGGGGGTTAGCTTATTTCGGATGGTATAAAAACCTCCGAAAGATTAATTCCCTTTTACAAAAGTTCATAGCCTCCCTTCCCGAAGCAGAAGATGTAAAACGTACTTCCCCGATATCTTATACCTTGCGCTACCATAAAAAAGAGTTTCACGCTATGTTCGAAGAGAAGGAAAAGACTACAACAGTAGCAGTAGCAAAAGGCGATCTCATACTCTTATTACCTTATCAGGACAAACAACAACGGACTACGGATGAACTATTTGAAGAAATAAAAGGATTCCTTGAAGGAAAGCTATTCGCCTCCTTTGCTATGGGGCCGAAATATATGCTATTCGCATTCAATAGCCGCCCTATCCCCTCTCAGGCGGAAGTTAAGCAAGCCGCAGAGACACTACTCTATCTGACAGAACGTTTCCAACTACAAGACCCTGACCCTGAGGAGGAGGAATAAATTCATCCGATAGCCGCTTCCCTCTTAGCTGTCAGTAAGAAAAAAGAATGAAAGAACTTATTATCTTATGAAATTGTTGTAACTTTGTGCTTTTAAAAAAACTAAAAATCAAACGTTATGGAACATCAACTGACAATTTACAACACCTTAGATAGGAAAAAGGAGCTATTCGTGCCATTGCACGCTCCACATGTAGGTATGTATGTCTGCGGTCCTACCGTTTACGGTGACGCGCATTTGGGACATGCACGTCCTGCCATTACTTTCGATTTGCTTTTCCGCTACCTTACCCATCTGGGATATAAGGTACGCTATGTACGCAACATCACCGATGTAGGCCATCTGGAGCACGATGCTGACGACGGAGAAGACAAAATAGCCAAGAAAGCACGACTGGAGCAACTGGAGCCGATGGAAGTAGCGCAATACTACATCAACCGCTACCATAAGGCTATGGAAGCACTGAACGTACTTTCTCCCAGCATTGAGCCACATGCTTCAGGACATATCATCGAGCAGATAGAATTGGTGAAAGAAATCCTGAAGAACGGATATGCATATGTCAGTGAAGGTTCCGTTTACTTCGACGTTGAGAAATATAACAAGGATTATCATTACGGAAAGCTTTCCGGTCGCAACCTGGATGATGTACTGAACACCACCCGCGAGCTGGACGGACAAGCAGAAAAGCATAATCCGGCCGACTTCGCTTTGTGGAAATGCGCCCAACCGGAACACATCATGCGTTGGCCTTCTCCGTGGAGCAACGGTTTCCCGGGATGGCATGCCGAATGTACAGCCATGGGTAAGAAATATCTCGGTGAGCATTTCGACATTCACGGCGGTGGTATGGACTTGATTTTCCCTCATCATGAATGTGAGATTGCACAATCGGTAGCATCACAAGGCAATGACATGGTACACTACTGGATGCACAACAACATGATTACCATCAACGGACAGAAGATGGGTAAATCATATGGTAACTTCATCAATCTGGATGAGTTCTTCAACGGCACACACAAGTTGCTGACACAGGCTTACAGCCCGATGACCATCCGCTTCTTCATCCTGCAAGCTCACTACCGCAGTACGGTAGACTTCAGCAACGAAGCTCTGCAAGCTGCAGAAAAAGGGTTGGGCCGAATGATGGATGCCGTAAACGGACTGGAAAAAATCATCCCGTCTGCTACATCCAGCGTAGATGTGAAAGCTGTGCGTGAAAAGTGTTATGAAGCCATGAATGATGATCTGAATACTCCGATAGTCATTGCTCACCTCTTCGATGGAGCCAGAATGATTAACAATATCATTGCAGGTAATGATACCATTACTGCCGAAGACTTGAAAGGCCTGAAAGAGACATTCCATCTCTTCTGTTTCGATATTCTGGGATTGAAGGAAGAAAACGATTCCAATGAAGAACGTGAAGTTGCTTTCGG
>Ga0192245_10300_pt1 | contig 23556 bp, 19 predicted proteins | sample Koala_Koa27_M3_FD_131238 | JGI IMG/M metagenome (GOLD analysis project Ga0192245, IMG submission 131238) | Enriched cells from koala feces incubated with labeled cellulose particles, San Francisco Zoo, California, United States - Koala_Koa2-7_M3 ...
TTCCCGCGTTACAAACATTTGGACTATCTTTGCGAGCGTTTTTAAGCAAAAAAGAGCCCTAATTGACAAGATTGTCGAAAAAAAGAGAAGCCATGAATTTCAATTATATTTGCCGCATCATCCCCGTCCTGTTGATTGGACTGGCCACGGCCTGTGCCTTGGGAAGCTGCAAGAAAAAAGACATGTCCATGAAAATGAACGAGCCCCGAAACATACGGGGCGTTATCAGCTACAAACGCTCTTTCGGAGACCTCAATCCCAAACACCTGAAGATAGCTCAGGCCATCGGGGTACCTCCCATTGCCTCACGCGAGGAAGCCGAACAAATGAAGGCAAATTTGCGACACATCGCCAGCAACGAGTTGTACGCCGTAGATTCACTCACCCACTCCATACCTTACCTTATTCCCGGCGCAGCCAGTCTGCTCGATACCATCGGCACCAATTTTCTTGACTCTCTCCAAGCCAAAGGGCTGAACCCCAACCGGGTAATCGTCACCTCCGTATTGCGCACCCGAAACGACGTGAAAAGATTGCGCCGCCGCAACATCAATGCCTCAGCCAATTCATCGCACTGCTATGGCACCACCTTCGACATCAGTTGGAAACGCTTTGAAAAAGTAGAAGACGAAGACGGACGCCCCATGCAGGACGTCAACGCCGATACGCTGAAAATGGTATTGTCTGAAGTGTTACGCGATTTGCGGAAAGCAGAAAGCTGCTACATCAAATACGAATTAAAATAGGGGTGCTTCCACATTACGGCGCGGAAGAAGTAAACCGTTTCTTCAGTTCTGTCCCCAGCAGGTGGACACTATCGCCAAACAACTTTGCATAAAACAAGAAAATCAGAATTACTCCGCAACTGACAGCCGCATCTGCCAGGTTAAACACCGGACTGAAAAAAATGAAATGTTCGCCACCTACAAACGGCATCCACATCGGCCAGTCAAACGAAAACAAGGGGAAATAAAACATATCCACCACATGTCCTGTCAGCCAACCGGCATAGCCCTCGCCCAAAGGGACAAAGGTTGCAACCTCTGTATAAGTACTGTCACTGAAAATAACGCCATAAAACACATTATCCAGAATATTGCCAATTGCTCCCGCCATTATCAGAGCAATGGCAGCCACATACCCGCGTTTATAACCCGAACGCACCAGCAGAGTAATCCACCAGCCTATAACACATACAAATAATATCCGGAATACCACCAATAATTCAGTGGGCAGCACACGCATTCCAAAAGCCATGCCTGGATTCTCGGCAAAACGCAGATAAAACCAGTCGGCAATGCGTATATCTTCCCCATAATACATGTTTGTCTTGACCAGTATTTTTATCACCTGGTCTGCAATCAGGACAACAGCCACAATCAATACGGCCATCCATCCCTTGGAAAGTCTCTGTTTCATTCTCTTGTAGAATCGTTAAATATCAGTTTCACTTGGAAGCGCTCATACTCTCCAGCATCTTCCATGCCAGCGGAAGGCATTCCACAATATCGCCGGCCGTCATTCCGGTAGCCCCCAGCTTCTTACAAGCCAAATCGCCGGCCATGCCATGCATACAGGTAGCCAGGCAAGCCGCTTCTTCGGCTGTATATCCTTGTGCCAGCAAAGCAAGTACTACGCCCGTAAGCACATCGCCGCTACCTCCCGTAGCCATTCCCGGATTACCGGTAGTATTGAAACTGCATTTACCTTCCGGCGTAATGATAATGGAATAAGCTCCCTTCAGAATGATGTGCACACCGGCATTTTTAGCCAGTTCGCAAGCCTTGGTCATACGTTCGTATGAATTGCTGCATTTACCCGTAAGCCTTTCCAGCTCTTTGGGATGTGGAGTCAGTATACTCCCTTTGGGCAAGCGTCCCAAATAAGTACGGTGTTCACCTAATATGTTAAGTGCATCGGCATCGAGCACCATGGGTACCGGACACGACGCAATCTGGTCAAGCAATGCATTTTCAGTTTCGGGCGAACGTCCAAGCCCCGGGCCTACACCCACAGCCTGATAATCGTCTACATCCGTAGCCGTGGCAAAACAGGTATCACTAAGGTCTATCTCGGTCATGGCTTCAGGAACCGAAGTCTGTACAATGAAGTTATTACAGAAAGGTACATGCACGGTAAGCAGTCCTACTCCTGAACGCAGACAGGCCCTTGCCGCCAGTACCGAAGCTCCGGCCATTCCCTGCGAACCGGCAATAAGCAATGCACGCCCAAAGGTACCCTTATGGGCAAACTTGTTGCGGGGTTTCAGCAAGGCAACCACATCGTCCGGGTCAAGTGTACGGTAGTCAGTGGGGAGCTCGTCAACCGCATCTTCATCCAGCCCGATATCCAATACCTGCCACTCCCCTACATACGGATCGTTTTCGGCAAAAAAGAAAGACAGCTTGGGCTGGTGTAAAGTCAGTGTCAAGTCGGCATGTACAATGCCCGAAGGCAGATTATAGGAATTGTCTTCTCCCATCAACCCCGAAGGAATGTCAATGGATACAACCCGAGCAGGCGAAGCATTGATAGACTTCACCACCATGGCAAAACCACCGGCCAACGGTTTGTTAAGCCCACTACCGAAAAGGCCGTCCACAATCACATCTTCAGCGGTCAGTTTCGGAAACACAAACTGAGAAGTTATTTCATGAAAGTCTACCTCCGGCATACCGGAAAGCAGGTCACGGTTTGCCTCACAATCGGGTGAAAGATTACCCTTGGTATTGAATAAATAAACACTGATCCGGTATCCCTTTTCGGCCAGCAGCCGTGAGACGGCCAGTGCATCGCCCCCGTTATTGCCCGGGCCGGCAAAGACCGTAAATGCAGTATCGGTGTCCCAGCGCTCAACCAGCGCTTCGGTTAATGCCTCGGCGGCACGTTCCATCAGATCAAGGGAGGATATGGGTTCGCGTTCTATGGTGAGTGCATCCAGTTGACGGATGCCTGATGTTGAAAATATCTTCATGACGTATCTGTTTATGAGTGAGGCAAAGGTAGTGCTATCGGCAGAGAAAAACAAGCAGAAAGAACAACAAGCTGTAAGAAAAAGCATCCCATACACATTTTACAGCCAAAGGGCTTCCGGTTAATTCTCAAAAACAAACGGACGCCACCTTCTCCCTTACAGAAAAAAGGATAACGTCCGTTAAGAATTGTGCAAGCGTTGCAAAAACTTATTTCAACAAGGCCTCCGGATCAAGATGGTCGGCTTCAATATCCTTAAAGTAACGGTAAGTGCCCACCTTCAGTTCGTCAGTAGCTGCATCGTCGCAGACAATGATGCCTTTTTCGTGCATCTGCAAGGCACTGATAGTCCACATCTGCATCACCGGACCTTCTACCGCATGATAGAGAGCACGAGCCTTGTTGTGTCCGTTTACAATAATCATTACCTCTTTGGCAGCCATTACAGTGCCTACACCTACGGTAAGAGCTGTTTTGGGCACCTTGTTCACATCGTTGTCAAAGAAACGCGAGTTAGCAATGATGGTATCGGTAGTCAGTGTTTTCTGACGGGTACGCGACGACAATGAAGAACCCGGCTCGTTGAATGCAATATGACCGTCGGGGCCAATACCGCCCATAAAAAGGTCAACGCCTCCATACGACTTGATTTTCTCTTCATAGCGTGCACATTCAGCATCCAGGTCGGCAGCATTTCCGTTCAATATGTTTGTATTTTCGGGTTTGATGTCGATGTGACTGAAGAAGTTATTCCACATAAACGAATAATAGCTTTCAGGATGCTCCTTGGGTAGCCCCACATATTCATCCATATTGAAAGTCACCACATTCTGGAAAGACACAATGCCTTTCTTGTTCAAGTCAATCAGTTCCTTGTACATGCCCAATGGTGAAGAACCCGTGGGACATCCCAATACAAACGGTTTTTCAGGTGTCGGATTAGCCAACTTGATTTTGGCAGCCACATAGTGGGCGGCCCACTTTGATACCGATTGGTAATCAGGCTGAATGATTAGTCTCATTGAAATAGATATTAAGTTAATAAAATAAGTATGTTACATCTCATTTCCGGTCTTTCTTGAGGCGGTCGGCCATGTGACGGGCCAGATTTTCACACTGCTCATAAGTCAAGTCGGTCATGGCCTGCTTCATCTCCACAGGATCTCCTACCAATTCAAATTTGCTCTTCTCGGCAAACTCAGCCATACGCTTCACGGCGGCACCGGCCCAGCAGAATGAACCGAAATAACCGAAATAACGGCCTTTCACCTCACGCAACAGAATCTTGGAAAGCAACGATTCCACCTCGGGATAAATCTGGTTACTATACGTAGGGCTACCCACAATCAAGCCTTTATATTTGAAGATATCCATCAGTATGTACGATGGATTGCTTTTGCTCACGTTGTGCATCACAATATTCTTGATGCCTTGTGCCGAAAGTTCGGCGGCAATGGCCTCGGCCATCTGCTCAGTGTTGCCATACATGCTACCGTAAGCAATAACCACACCTTCTTCGGCTTCATAGCGGCTCAAACGATCGTACACGCCGACTACACGGGCTATGTTTTCCGTCCATACCGGCCCATGTGTAGAACAGATGGTTGTAATAGGCAGATGCCCCAACTTGGTCAGCGCCTTTTGTACCGGATTGCCGTACTTGCCCGCAATGTTAGAGTAGTAGCGCACCATTTCATCCCAATAACGGTCTAAATTGATACGTGTATCCAGGAAGCCACCATCCAGAGTGCCGAAACATCCGAATCCGTCGCCGGCAAAAAGCACACCGTCCGTCTCGTCGAAGGTCATCATGGTTTCGGGCCAGTGCACCATCGGTGTCAGGTAAAAGCGCAATTTATGGTGCCCCAAGTCCAGGAAATCACCGTCCTTCACTTCGTAGCGTTCGCCGGTCACTCCATAAAATCCTTGAATCATACCAAACGTCTGCTTGTTACCCACAATGACAATGTCAGGATAATGCTGCTTGATAAGGCGGATGGAACCCGAATGATCCGGTTCCATATGGTTGATGATAAGATATTGAATCGGGCGGTCACCGATGATGCATCTTATTTTTCGCAAATATACCTCGAAGTAGCACGCATCTACCGTATCGACCAACGCCACGATGTCGTCGTCTATCAGATAAGAATTGTAAGAAACGCCATAAGGCAAAGGCCACATGCCTTCAAAGAGGTGCTTGTTGCGGTCGTTCACGCCCACATAATGGATTTTTCCTTTAATTAATGTCTTCGGGTTCATTCTTCTATTTTCTTATTTAGATTGATTCCACATTCAAAACTTTGCAAAATTACTGTTTTTTTCTCACATATCATACTTCTTTCCCTGATATGCTCCCAGTTCTTTCATTCTTTTTTGAATCCGGTGGTTGAATTCATAATTTTTCAATCCCCAATCGGGTGCCACAAGCAGTTCTTTCGGTGACTGGGATACGAAACGCTCCAACACCAGATCGGGACGCAGGTGCTCCACATAGTCTATCACCAAGCTAATGTATTCGTCTACGTCAAACAAGTGGAAGTCTTCGGGATGTTGTTCATACTCCAGCGCCATGCGGGTACCTTTTATCAGTTGCAATTGGTGCATTTTCAAGGTAGTGAGAGGCAAACGCGAAACGGCCAGCGCCTGGCCTACAATGTCGGCATGCGTCTCGCCCGGCAACCCAAGGATGACGTGCCCACCCGTCAGTATGCCACAGGCGGCAGTGCGTTCCACGGCATCGACCGTAGTTCCAAAATCGTGTCCGCGATTGATGCGCCGCAACGTACGGTCGAGCGTGCTCTCGATACCATATTCTACCAACAAAAAAGTGTGCCGGTTCAACTCCTCCAGATAGTGCAACAAGCTGTCGGGCATGCAATCGGGACGCGTACCTATCACCAGCCCCACTACCTCGTCCACCGCCAAAGCCTCCTCGTACTTGCGTTTCAAGTCCTCCAACCCGGCATAAGTATTGGTATAAGCCTGAAAATAGGCCAAGTACTTCATCTCGGGATACTTCTTGGCAAAAAACACCTTTCCTTCCTCCAACTGCTGCGTTACGCTCTTTTCCGTACGGCAATACTCGGGATTAAAGGTCTGGTTGTTGCAATACGTGCAACCGCCATACCCCTTGCTCCCGTCACGGTTGGGACAGGTAAAGCCGGCGTTGAGCGATATTTTCTGTACTTTATAGGGGAAATACCGCTTCAGAAAGGTAGAAAAGTCGTTATAAAGAATGGGCATGCTTTTATGAATTATTCTATGCAAAGATAAGCAATTCGCCACAAGCAGGCAATCCCATTGTTCCGTAAAAATAATCGAATGAGACTATTAGTAACTTATGAATTCAGACTCTAATTTATAAATTTCACCGATAAGCATCGCAAATTCGCTCCGTACATCTGCCATATTTCCTTTCACAATTAGCAAACCGCCACTTGTCATGAAACTGAATACGGTTACAAACAGAACAATTAACTGGAATATTCGCACCCTCCGTGCCTGACCGCCCTACCCTCCGTGCCTGACCGCCTTACCCAGCGTGCCTGGCCACCTCACCCTCCGTGCCTCCCCAAAAGGCGTTGCCTGGGCGAACTTGAATGGATACAATTCCCGCTTATGTCTTTTTATTTCCGCAAGTATTCCCGCAATCTCTAAAATGTACTATCTTTGCAGACATCGCTGAAATCAGACAAAGAAAACCTTAAAACACTAACCAGATATGAGACAGATTAGCATTGCTATCCTCTTTTGCCTTTGCAGCCTCGCGGCATTTGCACAGGGCAACAAACCTCTAGAATTAAAAGACGTGGTATCGGGAGCCTTCCGAGCCGAAAACATTTATGGTGTCATCCCCATTCCGGGCGATGGCGAACACTATTCGCAGATGAATGCCGAACGGACACAGGTCATCAAATATTCGTTCAAAACGGGCAAAGCCGTCGAAGTGCTGTTCGACGCCACCACCGCACGCGAGTGCCCCTTCAAGACGTTCGATAGTTACAGTTTTGCCCCCGACGGCAGCAAATTGCTTATCGCCACCGAAACAACTCCCATTTATCGCCGCTCGTACACAGCCGTACACTATCTGTACAGCCTGAAGCGCAATATCGAAGGGAAGATTAACAACGTGGTCGAGAAACTCTCGGACGGCGGGCCGCAACAGGTACCCGTGTTCTCGCCGGACGGAAACATGGTGGCCTTTGTGCGCGACAAAAACATCTATCTGGTAAAGTTGCTCTACGGCAATAGCGAAAGCCAGGTGACCGAAGACGGCAAGCGCAACGAAGTGCTGAACGGTATCCCCGACTGGGTCTATGAGGAAGAGTTCGCCTTTGACCGTGCCCTGGAGTTCAGTGCCGACAGCAAGATGCTGGCCTTTGTGCGCTGGGACGAGTCGGCCGTATCGTCGTTCTCCTTCCCGGTATATGCCGGTGAAATGCCTCACCTGGCCGCTTATGCGAAATATCCGGGCAGCTACACATACAAATATCCCAAGACGGGCGAAGTTAACTCCAAAGTGAGCGTGCATACCTTCGACATCAAGTCGAAAGTGACGCGCAAAATCAATGTCCCGCTGGACGAAGACGGCTACATCCCCCGCATCCGCTTCACGCAGGATGCCAACAAGCTGGCCATCATGACGCTGAACCGCCATCAGAACCGTCTGGAACTGTATTTTGCCGACCCACGCAGCACGGTGTGCAAACTGGCCCTGCGCGACGAAACGGACACTTATATCAAGGAATCGACGTTTGACAACATCATCTTCTACCCCAACAACTTCAGCTTCGTGAGTGAAAAGAGCGGGTTCAACCACCTGTATTGGTACAACATGAACGGAAGCCTGCAAAAACAGGTCACCAAAGGAAACTATGAAGTAAAAGAGTTCCTGGGATACGATGCGCAAGAGGGTTCGTTCTACTACACCAGCAACGAGGAAAGTCCCATGCGTCAGGCTGTGTACAAGATAGACCGCAAGGGCAAGAAAATAAAACTATCTGCGCAGACGGGTACCAACAGCGCCCAGTTCAGTACCAACATGAAGTATTACATGAACCGCTATACCAGCCTCAACACGCCTACCGTCATCACCCTGAACGACAATACGGGCAAGGTGCTCACCACCCTGCTGGACAACAAGGCGCTGAACGAGAAACTGGCCGGCTATGCCATGCCGCAAAAGGAATTCTTCTCGTTCCAGACCTCGGACGGCACCACGCTGAACGGCTGGATGATGAAGCCGGTTGACTTCTCCGCCTCCCGCAAATATCCGGTGCTGATGTATCAGTACAGCGGTCCGGGTTCGCAGGAAGTACGCGACGTATATAACGTAAGCTGGGAGACCTACATGGCATCGCAAGGTTATGTAGTGGTATGTGTAGACGGTCGTGGTACCGGTGGACGGGGCGCCGAGTTCGAGAAATGCACCTACCTGAACCTGGGTGTAAAGGAAGCCCGCGACCAGGTGGAAACCGCCCTCTACATGGGCCGCCAACCCTACGTGGACAAAGGACGTATCGGAATCTGGGGATGGAGCTTCGGCGGCTACATGACCATCATGAGCATGAGCGAGGGGACACCCGTATTCAAGGCCGGTGTGGCCGTAGCCGCAGTGACCGACTGGAACTATTATGATACCGTATATGGCGAACGCTTCATGCGCACTCCGCAGGAGAATGCCGAGGGTTACAAGGCTTCATCGGCCTTTACCCGTGCCGGCAAGTTGCACGGTGACCTGTTGCTGGTACACGGCACGGCCGACGACAACGTACACTATCAGAATTGCGCCGAATATGCCGAACACCTGGTGCAATTGGGCAAGCAATTCGATATGCAAATCTACACCAACCGTAACCATAGCATCTTCGGCGGCAACACACGGATGCACCTGTACACCAAACTGACGAACTTCTTCAATGAAAAGCTGAAATAAGCGCTGCATATACTTATGAAAGAGAGAGTACGCAAACCCGAGTGGCTCAAGATAAGTATTGCCGCCAACGAGCGCTATACCGAAACCAAACGCATTGTGGAGTCCCACTGCCTGCACACCATTTGCAGCAGTGGGCGTTGCCCCAATATGGGCGAATGCTGGGGACGGGGCACGGCAACCTTCATGATTGCCGGCGACATCTGTACGCGTTGTTGCAAGTTTTGTAACACGCTTACAGGAAAGCCTCTCCCCCTCGACCCCAACGAACCGGCACATGTAGCCGAGTCGGTCGCATTAATGAAGTTGTCGCATGCCGTCATCACGTCGGTAGACCGTGACGACCTGCCCGATCTGGGTGCAGCACATTGGGCACAGACCATCCGCGAGATTCGGCGTTTGAACCCACAAACCACCATTGAGGTACTGATACCCGACTTTCAGGGGCGGCACAAACAGGTGGAGCAAGTCATTGCGGCACAACCCGACATCATTGCCCACAACATGGAAACCGTGCGGCGCATCAGCCCGCTGGTGCGTAGCGCTGCCCGCTACGACACAAGTCTTGAAGTACTGAAACAGGTGGCCGAAAGCGGTATTACCGCCAAGTCGGGCATCATGGTGGGGCTGGGCGAAACCCCGCAGGAAGTGGAAGAACTGATGGACGACCTGCGACAAGTCGGTTGTCAGGTGATGACCATCGGGCAATACCTGCAACCCTCGCACAAGCATTATCCAGTGGCCGAGTATGTCACACCGGCACAATTTGAAATCTACAAACAGAAAGGATTGGAAAAAGGATTTGCCCAAGTGGAGAGCGGCCCGCTGGTGCGCTCGTCCTACCATGCCGAAAAATCGGCCTTGTGTATGCAGAAAAAAGACAAAGCATGAACTTTTTTATCCGGCGCTGCGTTATAGAAGTTGTAAGCAATAACGAGAAAGTAACGCACAATGGAGCAAACCAAGGTTCTGACATCCAGATTCAACCTGTCGCTGGGTTTCTTGCCGATTGCAATAACCCTTATCCTGGCCTGGTTCATCGACCAGGCAACCGCCCTTTACATAGGCACAGGTGTGGGACTGGTGTGCTGTGCGACGCACAGAAGAACGGTTTTTCCTTTCATACTTTACGGTACAACAGGCGTTTTGTCGTTGTTTTCGGTGGCCAGCCTGCTTGTTGGGGAATGGTGCTCCTCACAACTGTTTCCGTTAATAACCGAGATAGGCGTCCTTGTGCCCCCACTCATTATTTTTGCCAACCGTAAGCGCCTCGCGCAACGTAGTCAGAACTCACAAGAGGGAAAAAAACACCGGTTGTTCCTGATTCAGGGCATGGAAGCATCCATCGTTTCGGCACGTGTGGTAATCATCCTAAGTTGCCTGCACTTCCTGCTGCTGATAGTAACACTCATATTAGGCAGTCCGCTGGGCCACAGGGCACAATTCTTTTGGTTTAAGATTGCTCCCCCAGGGGTATTCCTGCTTGCCATAGCCGTCAACCAGTTGGGAATTGCCTACTTTAACAGACTGGTAAAGAAGCTGACGTTTGTGCCGGTAATTACCGAAAAAGGTGAAGTCACCGGAAGGGAAACCATTCAGGAGGCTGCCACACCAAGCAACCTCCACTTGCACCCCATTGTCAGAATAGCCGTCACTTCGCACGGTATGCTCTACCTGCTTCCCCGCCCCCAAGCTCTGCTGAGTGAAAGCGGCAAGACAGACCTGCTGATGGAGAGCTACGTGCTTTATGGGGAAAGCGTAAAACAATGCGCCGAAAGAATGTTACGGAAAGCCTGCCCAGCCATTGGGACGGACAAGCTGCACTTTAACCTGACCTACCACTACGAACAGGAATCAGACAACCGGCTGGTATATCTTTTCACCCTCGACCTGGACAACGACGAGTCGCCCCTATGCAGCAGTTGCATCAAGGGTGGTAAGTTGTGGACTTTAAGCCAGATAGAAGACAATTTGAATAAAAACTTCTTCAGCAGTTACCTGGAATATGAGTACGAATACCTGAAGGATATTATTTGTACAAGAGAAATATACAAGGTATCTTAGATAGGTCGGGCACCTTGCCAGCCCATTCCTTTACCGTACGGGTCCTGATATATTCATCCTCACAGGTGAGGTTAGCGGCAATACACAAACGTGTCTGCGGACGGCAATTGTGCAAAATGTCGTCTACCATCTTGTTGTTGCGGTAAGGCGTTTCTATGAAAAGTTGCGTCTGATGTTCGGCATAGACACGCTGCTCCAATTGCTTGAGTTTCTTGGCACGCTCTGCCGGTTCTATGGGCAGATAGCCATTGAAGGCAAAACTCTGTCCGTTGAATCCCGAACCCATCACGGAGAGTATGATGGACGAAGGGCCTACGAGTGGCACCACCTTTAGTCCCCGGCGCTGGGCAATGGCCACGACGTCGGCACCCGGGTCGGCCACAGCGGGGCAACCGGCCTCGGAAATCACCCCCATCGAATGTCCTTCTTCCAACGGTTTTAGGTATCCCGAGATATCCTCGGGCGAGGTATGTTTGTTAAGCGGATAGAATGTCAGCGAATCGATATCGATGCCTCTGTCCACCTTTTTCAGAAAACGGCGGGCGGAACGCACGTCCTCGACTATGAAATGGCCGATTTGCAAAATCACCTCCTTGTTATAAGGAGGCAGCACGGCGTCAATCGGAGTGTCACCCAACGTGACAGGCAACAGATAGAGTGCGGTATCCATCGAAATGAATTAAGATTTGAGAAATAGGAAATAAGGAAGGAGCAAATGATGAAAAAATGGATAACGGAAATTCTCCATTATCCATTTTCCAGTATCTCCATTAACAGCGTTTATCCGTAGATAATGTTGCCATTCTCGTCCTTGTATTCGTCCAGACCTTTTTCATAGGTAGCCATGGCACGGAGGCTCATACCCACGCTGGAGAATCCACCGTCGTGGTAGAGGTTCTGCATGGTGACCTTGCGAGTGAGGTCGGAGAACATCATGATGCAATAATCGGCACACTCGTCGGCTGAGGCATTACCCAGGGGCGACATGCGGTTGGCAAAGTCAAACAGTTTATCCATTCCCTTCACACCCGAACCGGCCGTAGTCATGGTAGGCGACTGAGAGATGGTATTGACACGCACGTGGTGCTCACGTCCGTAGATGTATCCGAAGCTGCGTGCAATGGATTCAAGCAATGCCTTGGCGTCGGCCATGTCGTTGTATCCATAGAAAGTACGCTGTGCAGCCACGTAGCTCAGTGCCAGGATGGAACCGTAGTCGGCAATAGCATTCATCTTCTTGGCGGTCTGTATCATTTTATGGAAAGAAACGGCCGAAATATCGAGCGTTTTGTCCAGCATCTCATAGTCCAAATTATCATAAGTACGCTTTTTGCGCACGTTGGGTGACATACCGATGGAGTGCAACACGAAATCCACCTGTCCGCCCAACACTTCCATCGAGCGTTTGAATACGTTCTCCAGGTCTTCCACGCTGGTCGCATCGGCAGCAATGACCTCGCAGTTCAACTTCTCGGCCAAAGCAGATACCTCGCCCATGCGCACGGCCACAGGGGTATTGGACAGGGTAATGGTTGCACCTTCTTCCACAGCTTTTTCCGCAACTTTCCAGGCAATGGACTGCTCATTCAGAGCACCGAAAATAATGCCTTTTTTTCCTTTTAATAAATTGTAACTCATACCTATTTTGTTTATAGTATGCAAAGGGCCTGCATCATGTTATCTCCTACAGAAAACGACAGGTACCGTCCTTGCATACTGATTTTGAGGGCGCAAAGTTAACTATTTTTCTCCGAATAGCACACCCCGGGCGAAACTTTTTGCCAACACCCTGCCGTTTGCCTGCATCAGTTTGCACTTTTTCGCGTATCTTTGCATCCCAACTTAACGAAAAGGAATGAAAAAACTGGTAATATTCGATCTCGACGGCACTCTGCTCAACACCATTGCCGACTTGGCACAAAGCACCAACCACGCCCTAAAAGTACTGGGTTATCCCACGCACGAAGAAGCCACCTACAACTTCATGGTAGGCAACGGCATTAACAAACTGTTCGAGCGCGCCCTTCCCGAAGGCGAGAAAAGCGAAGAAAACATACTGCGTGTCCGCAAAGAGTTTATCCCTTACTACAATATACACAATGCTGATAAAAGTCGCCCTTATCCGGGAATTCCACAACTGCTGGAACACCTGCAGAAACAGGGCATCATGCTGGCCGTAGCATCCAACAAATATCAGGCCGCTACCGAAAAGCTGATTGCACACTATTTCCCCAGTATCCACTTTGAAGCAGTATTTGGGCAACGTGAAGGAATCAATGTGAAACCCGATCCGGCTGTAGTATACGACATTCTTGGCATCACTGGAGTTTCCAAAGACAATACCCTGTATGTAGGCGATTCAGCGGTCGACATGCAAACCGCCTCCAATGCTGGTGTAACAGCCTGTGGAGTGACCTGGGGATTCCGTCCACGCACCGAACTGGAAGCCATGCATCCGGCCCACATTACCGATAATGCCGACGAAATTGCCGTATTGGCCGGTTGTCCGTATAAGTCAGACAACAGTCATTAATCTTTACAGAAAAACATCGGGAAAGTTTGTTTCACCGCTTCACGACGCATGAAATGGGCAGGAAGGTGTATGCGAAGAAGTATATTTTGTACTGACAGACAGGCAGATAAAAAAAAGGGAAGTCTCACGACTTCCACAATTCTTCTAACCTTAAATCTAAATCTCTATGAAAAAAACGTGCTGCAAATATAAGGCATTATCTTTTTTTTCCAACAGAGGAGGCACAGAAAGTAAACTTTAACACTTAATAATTGCTAAACACCCATCAAAACAGTTCTTTTTTACCCTCCAATAGACTGTAATAAACGGTTATAAATGGCGTTTTGCCGCAACAGCTCAGGAACTCCTATTACAAACATTTGTTTACGGGCACGTGTAAGGGCGACATTCAATTTACGGTCAATGGGCACACCGTTTTCCTCGGTCATGTTAGCCAAAAACTTCAGCTGATAGGCCCGGTTCACGCAAAAGGAGTAAATGATGACATCGCGCTCACTGCCTTGAAAGCGCTCCACCGTATCGACCAAAATTTCGGTCAAAGCAGGAATACCCTGTGCTTCGAGTTCTTTTTTAATCAAAGCAATCTGGCTGCGATAGGGCGTAATAATGCCAAGGGTGCCCGAAGGGCTGAAATCGGACAGAGCTGCATATTGGCGGTAAACGGCCGCAGCCAAACAGGCAGCAATATGTGCTTCCGAACGGTTGATTTTAGCCGACTGCAGGGGCGGTTCGGGAACAGAAGGAAGAAATGCTACCCGACGTGTCAGTAAACCGGCCCACTCGCATCCCTGCAGTTCCGTCACCAAAGAAAGCTGCCCGTGCTGATGGGGCAGACCGACAGGCTTGAGCAAGCCTCCATAAAAAGCTTCACTGGGGAAACGAGCCACTTCTTCATTCATGCGTCCTTGCTTTCTGAGCATGTCGCAGGCACGGGGAGAAGCATTGCGATAAAGGCGTTCAAACAAGGAGTCTTTCAAATTACGCATACCGATGGCCCGCAACGCTTCATCATATACCTCCGAATGTTCAGAAGCCTGCAACACCACAGCAGGTAATTGTTTATGGTCGCCAATCAGCACAAACTTACCAATGGCATTACCGCCAGCCACACTACGGGCACAAAGTAGCCCAAGCAATTGAGGTTCCAGAATTTGGGTCGCTTCATCTACAAGAGCTACATCGAAGGTCTTCAGCCTGAACAATTCGGTCTTGGACGACAGGGTGGCTACCGTTCCGACAAACACCCGACAACGCGCAATGCGTTCCTGCACGGCACGGCGGGTAGCACAAGACTCCAAGACATTCTCTATCAGATGAGAACGGTAGGCGGTATCACACGCCAGCTCGCTACCCACGCGGATGTAATCAATATCCGGTGTTATAGCCGAGAGCGTTTTACAGATTTCATCCACGGCCCGGTTGGTGTAAGACAACAACAACATCTGCTTGCCCTGTCTGTGAAAGGTCTCGACCATGGCACGCAAGGCACGTGAAGTTTTTCCAGTTCCGGGAGGGCCAACCAACAGAAAATAATCACGGGCAGCCTCGGCCTTGAGCGCTACACGCGCAAAATCATCTGCAGCAGAAGCTATCCGACCGTCGAAAGCAAGATCGAATACAGGCGGACGCTGTCCCAGCAATAGGTCGCGTCTGTCTTGAGTAGCCGATAGGAAGGCGGAAAGCCCGGCATACATGCTACGGAACGAAGTATCCATATAGTCGTGCTCCATGGCATAGAGACTATCAGCCGGCAAAACAGCCACATTACGTTGAGAAGCACGCAGGCGCACACATACTGCCTGCTCGGAAAGATATTCAATATTTCCTTTGAACACCATCCGGTTGGTTACGTTATCGGTGCTGGCATTCCGTTCATAAAACACAACGGCATCCCCCTGTCTAAAGTTAGGCAATGCTCCACCCTCCGAAGCGTCGTTCCGCAAAGAATGAAAAACGATGTAGGGCTTGTGCGCATCCGAAGCACGGTTTTCGCACATCCTAAGGTCGTAAAGTATTTCACCGGCCTCCCGCTTCTCATCCAGTGTAGACAACCACAACGAAGAAGCTCCCGTACGCCCCTCATAATCCACATCACCCGACTTGGATGTGTAAAGTTCTTTGGTAATAAAATTATAAAGCGAACAAAAATAGCTCCGTTCCAGCGGTGACAGGCTACGAAACTTCTGCGAAACGGAATCAATGGATGGAAAAAGATAGCGATTCCACAACACATTGTCCAGCACGCGCTCATTCAACGTAGCGGGAGTAAGTTGCTTCAAGAAATCAGCAGTATAATGAGGACTGTTGCGTAACTGTATACCATATTCATTGGCTACAATTCGGTTACGTACATCCATCGCCCTGCGCACCATAGCCCACGAGGCACGAGCCGGATAAAGTAACGGATAACGTGTATAAAGCAGGTAAGACTTTACATGCCGGTGGTCCATCCCCATAGAATACTCCAGCACAGCCTGATAGAGCAGCATCTGTACTTTGTTGTTTTCCTTCGGTTCCACTTTGCCCCGCAGACTATATTCGTCCGCTTTGCCTGACTTCATTTCAATGAATGACGACATATCGCGCTGCATATAGTCCAAGCGTCCCTGTAATCCCAACGCCTCACAAATATAGGAAGGTTCCAGCACTGCATCCTCTTTGTTCAGCTCATAACCGGAAGCCGGAAAAGTCTCATTCACCGTACGGCGGATATTCTCGAAATGCAGTTTACAATCGGCAAAAAAGGCACGTTCTTTCTCGTAATCGCGCAAATCCTCACAAGCAGCCAGTTCAATGGGGTAGGTACGGAAAGCCTTCTTCATACACGCCAGATAATCGGGTGCATCTTTGGCATGAATCCATTCGTCCAGAAACAGATTGGCTATGTTACCCAACAACAAGGGACGTGTATTGCCGACAGATTGTAAACGCAACAATACATAGTTAAGCGGATGGTGTCCATATTCCTTAAAACACTCGGCCAACGTACTGATATCTATCAGATAGTCGGGCTCCAGTATTATAAAAGAAGGAGTCAGCACGCCCGTCTCATCTACTGCCACATCCAACAGGTTGATTTGTGCATGGCGCCACAGCAAGTGACAGGTTTCCGCAAACTCCTCATTCACCTCAGGCACATTGTAGCGCACACGCAACAACTCGTCAGACAAGGAATCAACAGGTTGTACATACAGATAAGATTCATCGGCATACTGAAAACAGACGCGCATACGCCGTAACCGTTGCCGGGCAGGTGGTGAAACGATGTAGGTTGCATCTGCCCGTGGCAGCAAACGATACAACTTTTCAGGAATATCTTCTCCTGTCAATCGCCTGACAAAAAAAGCCAGTGTCTTTACGTCGCGCAACAAACGCTCGCGCAAAGGCACAGCACGATGATTCAAAATATCATTGGAAACCAGTCGGAAAGAATGCAACCTGTTTTGCTCGTGTACAGTAAGTCCTAATTTAGAGGCAACAAAACTGATACGCGCCGACAAGTCGGTCATTTGCAGGCTACCGTCACTCATTTGCGTACGGCACAAGCGCTCCAGCAGTTCGCGCAACTGCCGGTAAGCTGTCTCCATAGAAACCTCGTCGGCACAACAAGCCTGAAACAACAGGTCAAAATATTCCTTTACATCACTGTCCATCAGTCTTCCTGCCCAACCTCATCATTTTCCGGTTTCTTGTCTTTTATCATCAGGATGCTTAACTCGTAAAGCAAGTAGAGCGGAACAGCCACTACCGACAACGTAAACGGATCACCGGTCGGGGTAATGACCGCAGCAGCAATGACAATCAGCACTATGGCGTGACGGCGGTATTTACGCAAGAATGTACGGTGCACCAATCCCATCAGCGAAAGCAGCCAGGTAACCAGCGGTAACTCAAAAGCCACTCCCATGCAAAGCACCAACATCATAAAATTGTCAATGTAAGAATTGAGCGAAATCTGATTCTCTATTACGGAACTTAACTGATAGGTAGAAAGGAAACGCAAAGTCAGCGGATATACCATGAAATAACCCAATAGCACACCGATGAAAAACATCACCGTACCAATAGCCATGGCCTTGCGCACCCCTTTCATTTCATTGGGATAAAGAGCCGGACTGATAAAACGCCACACTTCGTAAAACAAATACGGTGCAGCCGTCACTACCGACATCCAAAAAGATGTGGAAATGTGAATAAAGAAAGGAGCTGCCAGGTTGATATTAACCAGTTTTACATGAAAGTCCTGCGTAAAGAAGTCGTCATGCAAGTCCAGTTTCTGCCCTATCCAGCGAAGGAGGTCATAGAACACAAAGTCGTTTTGGCAAGGAGCCATTATTACCTTGTCAAACAAGTAAGGCATCGCAATAAAATATCCCACAGCCAGCACAAACCATACCCCCAATACACGAAACAGCACCCGGCGTAATTCGTCCAAATGATCCCAAAAGGTCAATTCTTTTTCAGCTTCAGTCATGTCAGGTTATCACCACAAGTTATACAGAAGTTTTCACGCTACAAGCAAACAGACAGTCTCAAAAAATGCCACGACACTTTTTTGCCACCGATTACACCTGTCAAAACGGACATGCATGCCGTTCCCGTTGAAAGACCCTTCCTGGCACAATCCGGATAATCTGTGGCAGACATGGCAGATTTCATATAAGGCAGACTGCTAAAACGCACGCTCCACCTCACCCTATCGTCTACTATTTTTTGGCTGACGGTTCGTCCAGTTCTTCCTGAGCCTTGTTGATTTCTTCCTTGGCTTCGTTAACACCATCCTTAAAGCTCTTTACGCCCTTACCAAGTCCTTTCATCAGTTCGGGTATTTTTTTGCCGCCGAAAAGCAACAGAATAATAACAGCGATAATAATCCATTCCGAGCCGCTAGGCAGCAGTAAAAGTAAGTTTGTCATAGTCTTATTATATTTATTATGTTGCAAAGATAGAGTTTTACCATAACGTAAGCAAGAAGAATTGCAAAAAGACGATAAAAGTAGCGGTCCTAAAACAGGCTTCAAATCACAAAAAAACACCACAACTGTTAATATATATTATAAGTCATCTATAAAAGGTCACAACTTACCTGCCAAAATATCTACCTTTGCAGCGATTTAAAAATAGCAACAACGATGGCAGTACACTATTTTATACCTATCATTCTTTATAAAAACAAGATTCATTATTTCCATAACTGGGGAGCTGCCGCTTTGCTTTAATATCACACATCCTTTTTCCCAGCCGTTAAATAAAGGAGACAGAAAAAGCATTCTCCATATTATCCGGAGAAAGTCGCACTAATCCGCAACAGCGACACACTTGCCACTTTAAAACATTTATTCATTTAACACCATTATTTTCATGAGTAACAAAATGTGGCTCATAGCATTTGCCATAATGTTATGCAGCCAGACCATTCATGCCCAAACCTTGCTACAACAAGCATTGGGCATAGAAGAAATGTTCCGTCTGGCCGACGAGAACAGTGTAAGCATACAATCCTACCGCACAGGGCAGCAAGCAGCCGACGAAGCCCTAAAAGCCGCCAAGGCCCAGCGATTACCTGATATCAGCACGTCACTGTCGGTCAGCTATCTGGGAGACGGACGCCTTTGGGACCGCGATTTCAGCAACGCCACCAACATCCCCATGCCACACTACGGAAACAACTTTGCGCTGGAAGCCCAGCAAGTCATCTATGCCGGCGGAGCCATTAACAGTGGAATTGCCATAGCCAAGCTGGAACAGCAAATAGCTCAGCTAGACTGGCATAAAAAACGACAGGAAATACGCTTCCTGCTGACCGGTTATTACCTGAACCTATACAAGCTGAACAACCAGGAACAGGTCATCAAGAAAAACCTGGAACTGACCGAACAGGTTATCCGCAACATGGAAGCCCGCGAACGAGAAGGAACCGTACTGAAGAACGACATCACCCGCTATGAATTGCAACGCGAAACACTGAAACTGCAACTGGCGCAAGTACAGGATGCCGGCAAAATCATGAATCACCAACTTGTCACAACACTCCACCTGCCCGAAGGCACAAGAATTGTACCCGACACAACCCTGTTAAACCAGCACATCAGCGTACTGACCGAAAACGACTGGCAACAGATGGCCAAGCAAAACAACGCCAGCCTGCAGCTGGCAGCACTAACTGCACAAATAGGCGAACAGAAAGTGAAGCTGGAATGTTCGGAACGATTGCCCAAAATAGCACTTGTAGCAGCCGAACACCTGGACGGCCCAATCACCATTGAAGTACCTGTACTTGACAACAACTTCAACTACTGGTATGTAGGCATCGGCATCAAATACAACATCTCTTCCCTGTTCAAGAACAACAAAAAGCTGAAACAGGCACGGCTCAACGCCCGCCGCAATCAAGAAGAGCACATGTTGGCCATGGAACAAACCGAAAATGCCGTACAAGCCGGATACGTCAACTTCCTGACCTCGTTCACCGACCTGCAGACACAAGAAAAAAGCGTAGAACTGGCCGACGAAAACTACACCGTCACCGCCAACCGCTATCAGAACGACCTGGCACTGCTGACCGACATGCTCGATGCAAGCAATATGAAACTGACAGCCGACCTCGGATTGGTCAATGCGCGCATCAACCTTATATACAACTACTACAAAATGAAATATCTGACACATACTTTGTAGTTTCACCCAGACATCACCATTCACATATAACTTCATATCACTTAACCCAAATAAACAGAAAACAATCATGGTAACCAAAAGAATCCAGAAGTTGACATACAACATCTTTATCATCTGCCTGCTTGTAGCAGGAGTAGCCTATGTTTGCTCACGCTTCATACACATCGGCGTGGCATACACCGACAATGCACAGGTAAAACAACACATTACCCCTGTCAACACACGGGTTCAGGGATTCATCAAAAGCATCTGTTTTGAAGAGTTTCAGCCCGTACACAAAGGAGACACCCTCTTGCTCATCGAAGATACCGAATTCCGCCTCAGACTGGCACAGGCCGAAGCCGACCTGGCCAATGCACTGGCCGGACGAGAAGCCACTACAGCCGGCATAGCCACCACGCAGAATAACCTCAGTGTGAACGATGCCGGCATAGCCGAAGCCCGCGTGCAAATGGAAAATGCCGCAAAAGAGCTGAAACGCTATGACAAACTGCTGAAAGAAAATGCTGTAACACGACAGCAATACGACAACATACACACCGCCTATGAAGCTGCCAAGGCACGCTACGAACAAGTGTCAAGGGCCAAACACTCCACCTCCTTGGTAAAAAGTGAACAGACCCATCGCCTCGGCCAGAACGAAGCAGCCGTAAAGTTGGCCGAAGCAGCCGTAGAACTGGCCCGGCTCAACCTGTCGTACACCGTCATCACCGCCACAAGCGACGGCATGACCGGACGAAAAGAAATACAGGAAGGACAGCTGGTACAACCCGGCCAGACCATGGTCGACATTGTGGACAACAGCGATTTATGGGTAACCGCCAACTACCGCGAAACCCAGTTGCCTCACATTAAAATAGGGGCCGAAGTGGAACTGACGGCCGATGCAGTTCCGGGAATTGTCTACAAAGGAATAGTAGAATCCATATCCGATGCCACCGGAGCAGCCTTCTCGCTGATTCCGCAAGATAATGCCACCGGCAACTTTGTCAAAGTGGAGCAACGCGTTCCTGTCCGCATCAGCCTCAACGGCAATACCCCCGAAGAGCTGAAACAATTGCGTGCCGGGTTCAACGTAGAATGTAAAGTGAAATACTAACAAACTGTTTTTTAGCTTAACGATATGGGAGCACCTGTACTCAATGGCCCGTTCACAATGCCCATGTTCCACGACTTCGTACCCCGGAAACTGCAACCGTGGATTTATGTATTCTTCGCCTTCACTTTCCAGTTATCAGGCGGCCTTTACCTGGGAGCACTGAACCAAATGATAGGCAACATGGTCGTGATGCGCGAAGATATATTGATGTGTCTCTACGCCAACCTGGCCGGGATGGCCATCTATTTTCCTCTACTGTTCCGCATGAAGTTCCGCTTCACCAACAAAAACCTGCTCACCGCTGCGGCCGCCGGTGTACTGATATGCAACCTACTGGCTACACGCGTTACCTTCCTGCCCCTGCTCTGGGCCATCTGCTTCATCGAAGGCATCTGCAAGATACAGGGCACCTTCGAGTGCATGAGCAACATCCAGCTTTGGATGACCCCCAAACGCGACTTCACCGTATTCTTTCCCCTGCTGCACATTGTCATACTGGGCAGCATGCAGTTGTCCGACCTGCTCATGACCTATCTGATGTACCACTACCACTGGCACTACATGCACGTGTTCATCGCCTCGCTCATGGTACTCGACCTGCTCGTCATCTCCACCTGCACCAAGCACTTCCGCTTCATGAAGAAGTTTCCGCTGTTCGGTATCGACTGGCTGGGAGCCATACTTTGGGTAGCCCTGCTGTTGCAAATAGCTTACCTGCTCAACTACGGTGACTGGTACGACTGGTGGAACAGTCCCGTTATGCAACGCCTGTTGCTGAGCATTATCTTCACTTTCGTCATTTGCATCTGGCGCATGAACACCATCCGACATCCTTACCTGGAACCCAAAATGTGGACCTATCGCCACCTGACACCCATCCTGATACTCATCATGCTGGTGGAAGCATTCCTTGCCACCGAACACGTGTTGGAAGAAGTTTTCTACGAGGAAGTGATGCACTACGAAGAATCAGTCAGCGTGCAGCTCGACTGGCTGGCCTTGGCAGGCATTCTGTGCGGGTGCATGTTTGCCTACTGGTGGATGCATGTCAAACGCTTCAACTACATGCGGCTCATCATTGTAGGCATCGTAGCCCTTATTGCTTACCTGATGGGGTATTATTTCACCATCTCCAGCGAAATACACATCTCGCAACTTTACCTGCCCACTGCCTGCCGCGGCTTTGCCTACGCCATACTCAGTGCCACCTTTATGGTCTGTCTGGAAGAAATCATGACCTTTCAGCATTTCTTCCAAGCCCTAAGTGTGTTCAACATGCTCCACATGGTCATCGGCGGAGTGGCCGGGGCAGCTCTCTATGCCCGCGGGCTTTCCTATTACGTGTCCGACAACATGGCACGCTACGGCTCGGCCATCGACCATGTTGCCTTCAGCCGTTCGCCCTTTCCGCTGGGAGAATACATCGAACGGTTCATCGCCCAAATGATGGAAATCAGCATCAAGCAAATCTATGGCTGGGTACTTTATGCATGCATCCTCCTGTTATTGCTGTTCCTGCTCTACGACATGCCCGTACGCCGTCAGCTGAAGCAGACGCCAAGCTGGAAAAACGTGGCACGCGACGTCAAGAATTCCTTCTGGCGCACATGGCACAAACCGGAAAGCACACACGCACAGTCCGTCAGTCCTGATAATAGACACGCTTCACACGCGTAGACACACTGGTAAGTACTTCGTAGGGGATGGTTTCAAGTGCATCCGAAAGAACTGTCACCGGCAGATGGTCGCCGAAAATTTCAACGGAATCACCCTCCTTGCAATCAATACCGGTCACGTCAATCATGCACACATCCATGCAGATGTTGCCTACATAAGGCGCCTTCTGTCCGTTCACCAGACAATAGGCACGTCCGTTTCCCAAACGGCGGTTCAAACCGTCAGCATACCCGATGGGAATGGCGGCAATGCGCGAATCGCGGGTAAGATGCCCCTTGCGGCTATACCCCACCGTATCCTCGGCCGAAACCTCGCGTATCTGCAAAATGGTAGTACGCAACGTGCTCACATTGTTCATAATGGAATTGTCGATAGGACTGATGCCATACAAGCCTATGCCCAGACGCACCATGTCGAACTGTGCACCGGGAAACCGTTCGATGCCGGCCGAATTACAGATGTGCCGCAATATCTTGTGGGGGAAAGCGTCCTGCAACTCCTGCGAAGCCTTCTCAAAAGTCTCAATCTGCCGGCGCGTAAACGCATCGAACTGCGGTGCATCGCTACCTGCCAGGTGCGAGAAGACCGACCGTGCAA
>Ga0192245_10291_pt2 | contig 23509 bp, 14 predicted proteins | sample Koala_Koa27_M3_FD_131238 | JGI IMG/M metagenome (GOLD analysis project Ga0192245, IMG submission 131238) | Enriched cells from koala feces incubated with labeled cellulose particles, San Francisco Zoo, California, United States - Koala_Koa2-7_M3 ...
TGCACGCGAGATGACGCGCTGGTGCCAGGAAGCCGTACCCGATTTGAAGGAAACCATCGATTCGCTGAAGCAGTCGCGCGAAGTGGTGGCTACAACATTGGGCGACCTGGTCTTTGATAATATGACTTTGTGGAGTGAATACAAGCAGTCGGTCAAGAATACCGGAGCTACTTTTTTTCAGTGTATCGGTAACCACGATATAGACCTGCGTTATCAGGATCTCCACAATATGGCGGCTGGAACGCCGACATACGGTGAAATGGTGTATAACAGCTTTTTTGGACCGACGGATTATTCGTACAACATCGGTAAGGCACACATCATTACCCTCAAGAACCTGAACTATGTGGGCGGTAAGCAATACATTGAATGCCTCACCGGCCAGCAGATAGCGTGGTTGAAGAAAGATCTGAGTTATGTGCCTCAGGGAAGTCTGGTCATCCTGAACATGCACGCCGCCGCATGGAACCGTGTGGCAGGAGGAGGTAACATCCGTAATGCGGCTGAGCTGAAAGAGGTGTTGAAGGATTATAACGTACATGTATTCTGCGGACATACTCACTTCTGCCAGAACAACGAAGTTACTCCCACTTTATATGAGCACAATATCGGTGCTGCCTGTGGTGCCTGGTGGGCTGGCTGGGTAAACCAGTGCGGGGCTCCCAACGGCTATATGGTAGTCGATGTGGACGGAGATTCGTTGAAGTGGCATTATAAAGGCACACGCCGTGACTTTTCTTACCAGTTCCGTCTGTATGGGAAAGGTGAGTTTAAGAGCCAGAGCAGTTTTGTGGTAGCCAACGTATGGGATTGGGATAGCGCCTGCCGGGTAGTGTGGTATCAGGACGGAAAGCCGATGGGTGATATGGAACAGTTTACGGATGCAGATGAAGAGCGCGCTTCACAATTGAAAGACCGTGCAAAAGCGGTAAAGACAGCACATTTGTTCAGAGCCATGCCCGCTGATGGCGCCAAACAGATCAGAGTGGAATTGACAAACCGTTTTGGTGAGGTATTTGTACAGACAATCAACTTATAAAAGCAAAGGAAAATGAAGTTTAAGGTAAAAGATTTTGTAGGCAGATGGGAAAAAGCGGGCCGGAAGGCCGCTTTGACAATGCTGCTGGGATGCATGGCTGCAACCGCATGGGCTGAGGCCGTGATTCCGCTCAAGGGAGTGGTAAGAGATGCTTCCGGTGAACCGTTGGCAGGTGTGACAATACGTGTCAAAGGAGAGAATAGCGGTGTGGTAACCGATATGAACGGCCAGTTTGTGCTGAACGTAGAGAAAGGCAAGACATTGGTACTGAGTTATGTGGGGTATTCCAACCAGGAAGTGAAGGTCGACAACGAGCAGGCCATGCAGATTGTGTTGCAGGAAGACGCACAACTGTTGCAGGAAGTGGTAGTAGTGGGCTATGGCACGGCCAAGAAAGTAAACTTGGTAGGTGCCGTTGACCAGATAGACAACAAGATGATTGCCGAGCGCAGTAACAGTAACGTGTCGCGCTCGTTGCAAGGTATGATTCCGGGACTGAACGTGAGCTTCTCCGACGGTAAGCCGTCACGTACCCCATCCATCAATCTGCGTGGTACCGGAAGTATCGGTGCGGGAGGCAGTGCTTTGATTTTGATTGACGGAGTGGAAGGTGATTTGAACTCGGTGAACCCGTCGGATGTGGAAAGTATCTCGGTACTGAAAGATGCTTCGTCGTCGGCTATTTATGGTGCACGCGGTGCTTTCGGTGTGGTTTTGGTAACTACGAAAAAGGCTTCTTCGGGTAAGGCTAAAGTAAATTATAACGGTAGCGTTTCCATGCATAGCCGTACGGTGAAAACCGAGGATGGTATTGTGACCAACGGCTTGCAATGGACCGATGGATGGTACACCGCCTATCTGGAAGGCAAGAACAGTATTCCGGCAGGTATCAACAACGTGTTCAAGTATTCTACCGACTGGTATAACGAACTGGTGAAGCGCAATGCCGATCCTTCGCTGGATAAGGTACGTGTAAACGATAACGGCGAATATGAGTATTTTGGTAATACCAACTGGCTGGACATCATTTATCGTGACCACAACTATTCTACCGAGCACAACGTAAGTGTGAGCGGAGGAAACGACCGTGCCAAATATTACGTGTCGGGGCGCTTCTTTACACAAGACGGTATTTATAGCGCTGGTGACGAACGCTATACACAATACAACCTGCGTTCGCGTGGTGAAATCAAGATAAACGACCAGTTGACGTTGGAGAACAGTACTGACTTTACCCGTTTTGACTCGCACCAGCCGATGGTGATGTACGACCGTCAGAACATTGCCCGTCAGATTCAGCATCAGGGTTATCCGGTGACCATGGAGAAGAACCCCGACGGTACCTGGACCGAGGCTGCCGTGTACATCGGATGGGCCGGTTTTGTGGAAGGAACCTCCTGGCAGAAAAACAACAAGCTGGACTTGCGCAATACCACGACGCTGACTTATGTGCCCATTAAAGACCAGCTGACTTTCAAGGGAGACTTCAGTTATTATAGCAGCAAGTCGGGACGCCGTCGTGCCGAAAACATGTACGATTATTATACGGGTCCCGATATCAAGAAAACCCGTAACACATACAGTTCGCTGGAAAATGTGGATTACAACAAAGAGTACATTTCAAGTAATATTACCGGGAACTATGTGCCAAAGTTCTCGAACACGGACCATTATCTCAACATCCTGTTGGGATGGAATCTGGAACACCAGAGCTATGAAACCATTACCACTTACCGCCGTGGTTTGCTTTATCCGTCAAAACCCAGTTTTGGCCTGATGGACGGCGATTATTATACCGAAGGACAGACCGGTTATGAGTGGGCTTATGTGGGTATGCTTTATCGTGTGAATTATAACTTCAAAGACCGTTACCTGGCCGAAGTCAGCGGACGTTATGACGGCTCTTCCAAGTTCCCGTCCAATCAGCAATGGGGTTTCTTCCCTTCGGCATCGGTGGGCTGGCGTGTATCCGAAGAGCCTTTTATGGAGCCGTTGCGTAGCTGGATGGATAATTTCAAGGTCCGTGCTTCCGTGGGTAGTCTCGGCAACGGTAATGTAGATCCTTATCTTTACCTTTCTACCGTGCCTATCAGCCGTACTTCGGTGATTCTTGACGGCGGATTGCAGGGTTATGCGTCTACTCCTACCATTATCCCCAGCAGCTTGACGTGGGAAAGGGCTACGACTTATGATGTAGGTATTGACCTGGCATTCTTGAATAACCGCCTGTCGGCCACCTTCGATTATTATCGCCGCAACACGACCGACATGTACACCGTAGGGCCTACGCTTCCGGCAGTTTTGGGTGCTTCGACTCCCAAGGGCAACCATGCTGAAATGAAAACCAAAGGCTGGGAACTTTCGCTGGAGTGGCGCGATAGCTTTTTGTTGGGAGGGAAACCTTTCAATTATAGCATTCGCGGTATGTTGTGGGACAACCGTACGTGGGTAACCAAGTTCAACAATCCTACCAAGTTGCTTTCTACTTATTATGAAGGGCAGGAGATAGGAACCATTTGGGGATACCACATTGAAGGTCTGTTTAAAGACCAGGCCGAAATTGACAACAGACACATCGACCAGTCTTACCTTATAGTATCGGATGACAATATTCTGAAACCCGGCGACCTGAAGTTTGCCGACCTGGATGGTAGCGGACGGGTAGACAACGGAAACAATACCCTCGACGACCACGGCGACCTGAAGATTGTGGGTAATACCACGCCGCGCTATCAGTTCGGCTTTAATCTGGCTGCCAACTGGAACGGATTCGGTATCAGTGCTTTCATACAGGGAGTGGGCAAGCGCGACTGGTATCCGCACCGCGAATCGGCTTTCTTCTGGGGACAGTACGACCGTCCATATAGCTACATGCTGAAAGAACATACGGGCAACGATGTCTGGACCGAAGAAAACCAGAATACCGATGCCTACTGGCCACGTTACCGTGGCTATCTGGCACAGGGTTCCACCCGTGCATTGGGACGTCAGGCCAACGACCGCTATCTGCAAAACGTAGCTTATGTACGCCTGAAAAATCTGCAAGTGGACTATACCTTCAACAAGCATGTGTGCGATTTCCTGCGTGTACAAGATCTGAAGATATACTTGGCAGGTGAGAATCTGTTGACTTGGAGTCCGTTGTACAAACACACCCAGATGTACGACCCCGAAGGTATTAATCCCGGTGATGCCGATTTCCGTTCTACGGCCAACTCGGACGGCGACGGTTACGGTTATCCCATTCTGAGCAGCTACACCATAGGTATTAATGTAACATTCTAACGATAGGCAAATGAAAACTAAAAAATATATTGTAATGGCCTTGTGTGCCTTCTCGCTGATGTCTTGTGAGGACTTCCTGAATTGTGAGCCACAAAACGAGGTCAGTTCCGATGCCTTTATGACGTCGGAAGGCGATGTGAAACTTTATCTGAACGGTTTCTTGCAGAACTTTCTGCCCAGTGAAGAAGATATAGCCTGGGCAGGCGACCAGTATGCCGATTATTGTGCCACCCGTTCGTCCACTACTTTCCTGAAAGGGAATACTTGGGATGCCAGCCAGCAGGGTGGCTGGTCGTGGGAAGACCTGCGCCAGGTGAACTATTTCCTGGACAACCTGCCTTCTGTAAAGGATAAGGTGTCCGAAACCGCATACCTGCATTATGAAGGAGTAGGACGTTTCTGGCGTGCATACTTTTATTACAACATGGTCAAAACCTTTGGTGATGTGCCCTGGTATGACCATGAATTGGATGTCAGTGACACGGACGAATTATATAAAGGCCGCGATAGCCGGGAAACGGTGATGAACCATGTGCTTGAAGATTTGAACTTTGCCTGTACGTATTGTTCGACCGACAAATCGGAAGTAGAAAGCGGAACACTTATCAACCGCTGGGTGGCACTGGCTTTCAAATCGCGTGTATGCCTGTTCGAAGGTACTTATCGTAAGTATCACACCGAACTGAACCTGCAGGCTTCTGCCGAAGGCTTCCTGCGTGAGGCGGTAGCGGCAGCCGACGATCTGATGCAGAACGGTCCATTCTCGCTGGTGAGCAATCCGGCGGATGTAAAGACCCAGTACAGGGATCTGTTTACTACCGAAGAACTGAATACGCAAGAAGTCATCTGGGGCATTGCCTACCAGACTGATGTGCGCATGCACGACATTACCTGGAAGATATTTTCGGGTTCGTATGGCTCCAACTGGTCACTGGTACGTCCCTTTGTAAATATGTACCTGATGCGCGACGGCAGCCGCTTTACCGACAAACCGGGCTATGAAACCATGTCTTACAACGAAGAGTTCCAAGACCGCGACTGCCGTTTGGCACAAACAGTGATAGGTCCCGATTATGAACGTAAAATCAGCGGTACATTGCAACCCGATGCGCCAAACTTTGCCATTACTTCTACCGGATATATGATGATGAAGTGGGCTTTGGACGACGATGTACATGTGGGCAAGGCTACTTCCAACAATTCCATTCCCATCTTTCGCTATGCCGAAGTGCTGCTCAACTATGCCGAAGCTAAAGCTGAACTGGGCGAATGTGATGAAACTGTGTGGAACGCCACCATTAAGCTCTTGCGCGAGCGTGCCGGTGTATCCGGAGATATTCCCGCTTCGTACGATCCTTATGTGGCTGCCTATTATGAAAACCAGACTACCGACAAATGGATTCTTGAGGTGCGTCGAGAACGCGGTATCGAACTGGCTTTTGAAGGATTGCGTTACGATGACATCATGCGTTGGAAACTGGGTAAACTCATTGAACGTACCTGGCAGGGTATCTACATCGCCCAAAAAGGACAGACATACGACCTTAACGGCGACGGTATCTATGATGTGGCTTATGTAGACAAGGCTCCTGCCGACGCCGACAAAGTGAAAGGTGTGGACTATGTAGTGCTCGACGGCGATAACTACCGTCTGTCGGAAGGTGACCACGGCTATGTAGAATATGGCATGTCGCAAAACAGAACTTGGCTCGATAAGAAATACCTGCGCCCCGTGCCGTTGGACGACATACAGATTAATCCTGCTCTGTTGCCTCAAAATCCGGGCTGGGACTGATTGGGTTGTAATTGGATGATTGAGAAAAGGGGGCTGTATCAAAAATGAAAGAGTATAATCAAAATGCAGTGTTATCCTGAACGAATGAAGGAACTGGATACATAAATATTCGTTTTCGAGATTCTTTGTCCTGTTCAGAATGAAAAAATGTTAGTACTTTTTCATTTTGTATTCAGCCTCTTTACTTTCCACTGATTAAGTATTAAGAGCAAGATTGTAATTAATATTTCTTCCCCTTCTTTTTCTTGCTTAGTTCAAAGAAATGCGATGGCGTAATATGATATTCTTCTTTGAAGCATTTGGTAAAATAGGCAGGGGACGAAAATCCTACCTGGTAACCGATTTCTGCATATGTAAATTTATCAAGGAGTATTAAATCTTTTGCTTTTTCCAACCTGTATTTTTTCAGGTAGTTATTAGGAGTATCATTGAAACAGTTCTTAAAATCTTTGTAGAACTTTGCGCGCGACAATGAAAGTTTGTCTATTAATATGCTGAGGTCGCAATGCTCATCTTGATAGTTTTTTTCAATATATGCAATAATCTCTTCCTTGAATCCTTCTTGGGGACCTTCATCCGCTTCTGGTACTCCTTGCATTTCTGCTTCTTTTTTCATTCGTAGCACATACATGTAAAATTTCCATCCGGTAAACAGTGCAATAAATATAGCGATAATTAATGCTGTTATCATGCTTGTATACAGACGCTTGTACTGTGTATTGCTGTTTCTTTTGTCTTGTTGTAACAGGTCTATTTTCTGTTGGAGTTCCTGCATTTCCAATCCTTGTTCGTAATATGCCTGTACATTGCTTTTATCTATCAGTGTCGAGGGTAATTGATTTTCTTTGGGCACAGATATTCCCTTTATAATTTGCATGGCAATTTCTATTATTTTTCTTCCTGCGGTAGGATAGACCACGGTAGCTGTCAGTGCACCGTCTCTGACGGCATCAATGCCTTTGTTATGTCCTAGCAGGCCGTCTATTCCAATAATAGAGGGCATGCGCTGCACATTGGCTGCTTTTAAAACATTATATGCGGCCAGTGCCATCGCATCGTTGAATGCATAAATTACATCGGCCTTTTTTAAAGCGTCCAGGTTGTTGCTCAAAATGGAGAGTGTATTGTCCATTCGGGTTCCGCCAAAATCTTCTCCTGATACGATAGTAGATACCGACATATTATCGCAATGGGCAATTTCGTTTAAAAATCCGGCTTCTCTTTCTGTAGTGGCTGACGATTTGTCATTGCCTTTTATGTGGATAATATGTGTAGGAATACCGTTTCTTTGTTCGCGGATGTAGTTTGCAACTTTTTCGCCAATTTTCCAGTTACTGGCACCTACGAACGAAACGTATTTGTTGGATGAAATCTTTCGGTCTGCAATTAAGATGGGGATGTTTTTAAAGTCTATGTGATTGAACGAGTCAATCAGTGTGCTGTCTTCCAATGGAGATATAACCAGCAAATTCACCTGGTCTTTTACAAGTGTACGTATGTCTTGAATCTGTTGCTGGATATCTCCCGATGCATTTTTGATTCGGATTTCTACATTTTTATAAAAACCGGCTTCTGAAAGAATCTCTCGGTTCATTTGTTCTCTCCATTCTCCTCCGGTACACTGGGATACGCCAATAACAATCTTGTCCGATTTGTTACAAGCGTATAGACTTGTCAAAAGAAAAAAAAGCGAGATGTAATATGTTTTTCATATGTAATGCTTAAATCTGGTATTTACTTACTTGCAAAAGTATAAAACTCTCACTATTCTCGAAACTTTTTTAGGTATAAAAAGGTTCTATAGGATTGTTATTCCACCGTATGGAATATAATTAATACTCATATAACCATTAGAAACTTTCTGTTTAATGCAGTAAGTATGCAAATGGTTATATGAGTTGCAACAGTTTTTTATTTGACAGGTATTTGTATCTGACAATCAGATTCTTGAATCAGGATGTAATCATTGTTTGCCATTTGTATTTTTCCATTGACAGATATCTTTTTTCCTGCCATTCCAGGCATTGCCAGTTTAACGGTCCACCCTTTTTGTTCGGAAGCATAATCAATGATATAATACTGTTCATTCCGTTCCATTTCCAAGTCGATGGAGTTATCATTTATGCGAAGCTGTTTCAAGGCCATTTTGTTCCATCCTTCAGGAAATTGTGGGGAAAGTATAATGTTTTTTGTATAGGCTTCCGGCCATACTCCAAAACATCCGGAGACAAGTGTCTTTGCTATTCCATAAATGGTCCATGCTTGATAGGGACAGCCATAGTCGGGCATCATTTCATTGATGGTTCCTGGCATGTTCCGCCCCAGTGTTGAAGCAATCATGCGTAGATAGTTTATTGCTTGGTCAATTCTTCCATACCGGGCTTCAGCTACAGCTTGCACTCCGGTCGAAATAGTCATCATGTGTTTACGTTCTACTGCCGACAGATAAGGTCCGTAAGGGCCACAATTATTGTTGTCTATGTAGTCTAAGGCAATTTGAGCTTTTTCTATGGGAGCAATGCCGCATTCCATTGGTGTGTTGATCACCCAGTTTTTGTTGGTAAACCAGCCTCGTTCTATATTAGGATTTAAAACATTTGCTTCTTGTATGATTGCTTGGTAAAAATCAACGAGTGTATTGTAATCTGTAGTCTGTTCGTGTTGCATTGTAAGTTGGTCTATGGCACCCTGCGCAACTTTTATAGCGTCCGAAGCCTTGGCATAGAAATCGCAGTAGCTGTGTGCTTTCTCATCCCAGAATGCAGAATTAATTTTCTGTTTAAGTGCTGCAGCTTGTGTTTGATAGGTTTCCGATAGATTTTCTTCTTTCATGATAGCAGCCATTTTTGAAGCAGCTTCTAGTGCTTGTTGGGTATATACGGCCACGTCTATCAGTTCGGCATTCAAACCTTTTACTTCCATGATGCCATAACCTTCTGGAAACAGGTTACGGTTGGTGTCCATCGTTTCTGTCAGCCATGCAATGCCTTGCTTGACATTGGGGTATATTTCGCTCAGTAATTCTTTATCGCCTGTCCACAGAAAAGCATCCCATAAAGCCATTATGTAGTGAGCGGTTTCCTGTGTGTTTCCTCTGTTCCCTACAAAACCGTTGTTGGACATTTCGTGAATAATACGCCCGTTTCCGTTAGCTTTTTCAGAAACCCGATTCAGCAGACGTAAAGTCGATTTGGCCACTTCAAAGTTTCCTGTACGCAATAGCCCTTGTAATGAATAAGAGTTGTCGCATCCAAACAGCCACGGATATTCCACGGCACCTGCACTTAGGAAAAGTCCAATAGTATCCACATCGTTTTCAAGCCACCGGTTGTTTATCTTTGTCCAATAGTATGCCCGTTCAATGTCCTTATCAGGAATTTCAATTTGTGATTTGGAAAGCAGGGACTCTATTTCCTGTTTTTTATGATTAATTTCTTCGTTTGTGTTGTTGACAAGTATTTGGAAGTTTTTTTCAGCCTCTTCAAAGCCATTGATGGAAGAGGCGATGATATACTGGATGGTTTCTTTTTGCTGAGGTTCTAATTGTATATCTGTATAGATTCCTGTGGGTGTGATTAAGCCTTTAGTATGCGGGTTACCGTTACCCGTTTCATACGACATGATTTTATTGCTGCATCCCCAAACCATGTACCAATCGTTTAAAGAATCTTTAGCCGTGAACAGTGATTTCCTCTTATTCCAACTCACTTGATCGGTAGCATCCACAATTCCGTTTTCCTTGGAAAACCATACGGGAGACAGATCGATGTTCATTAAAAATCCTAAATTGATGGAACGCTTCCGGTTACTTTGATTTTCAATGGTATAGGATATAATAACTCCAGGTTCACAATCCGAAGCAAACTGGGTAGAAGTAACTTTTATCCCGTCTAATACTTTTCCGAAATGGAATTGGTTAAAATGTGGGAAAACGGTCATACTATTGGCTTGGAGTAATGTGTCTTCGTCAGCACTTACATCGGCCAGTTTCATCCAATAGCCATCGGCCAGTTTGAATGAACCTGTCCAAATACCGCCCATCTCACCTTCAACATGTCCTCCCAAATCGGGAAAGGTAGCATCCTGCAAACCAATAATCTGGGCTTTTCTTCCTGCGGTGACATACATTTTATCATTTGTTTTGCCTTGATTGGATAGCCCGTCAAAGCAACTGTTCCATGGGGCAACGGTTGATGTCTCATGCATACATCCGCCTAAAACTGCTCCCAAGATTAGTATTCCAAGTTTTTTTTCATATAGGATAATATTTTCTATAATTGAACAGGAATGTGGAATTAAGTTATAGAATTCCACTTTCCTGTCTATGATTTTCGTATATAAAAAGTTTTTAAATATACTTTTTTATATTTGATATGACAATTTTGTTGAAGCTTAATATCCTTCGTTTTGATAAAAATCAGGATTATCATTTACATCTAATTCAGATTGAGGAATTGGATATAATCCTTTAGCCTGTTTATTGAAACTATATGGTAAATTATAGTTTGTATGTTTTTTGCAATCGGCAGTTAAAACTTGTTCTGCTATACCCCATCTGATCAAATCAAAATAGCGGCGATTTTCTGTTGCCAATTCCATACGACGTTCATGACGTAGTGCTGTAGTAAAATCAGAACTATAAACTGGAGGATTGGCAGTCCCAAATGCTCTTTGTCTTACTGTTTTGATAGCTTTCCATGCTCCATCACTATCTCCTTCTGCATAAGCAGCTTCTGCGAATGCAAGTAAAACTTCTGCGTATCGAATCAGTTTCTTATTTTGTCCGGTACGTTCTTGATAGTTTCCTACATTTACCCATTTTATGTACTTAGCACAATTCATTCCTGTTTCAGGAGCCCATGATGATAAAAATAGGATAGCATTTCCGTCATCATCTACCAGTTCTGGTGCAATGAAATCTCCTTCTTTTAGAATAGTTGCTTCTAAGCGTTTATCTCCTTCTTCAAATTCATTGTAGAGTGATTTTGTAGGCATTGGGAAACCCAAACCGGATAATTTGCTCATTCCTCTTGGACGTACCCAGTGGCTGTAGGCAGTTGTTTGTCCTAAAGGAGCTCCTTCCCGAGCTTGTATCTCAAAAACAGATTCAGGACCATTGTTATTGGAAATTTGATACATCTGAGATAAATCCTGAACCAAGGAGTAGTTGTAGTTATTACCTTCGTTATCAATAACTGGCTTTAATGTTGTATATGCGTCACCAAATTTGTTTTGTGATAGATAAACCAATCCTAATAAACAAGTAGCTGTGCCTTTATTCGGCCTTCCTACTTCTGAATTAGCGGCAAATTCCAACAAGTTGATAGCATCAGATAGATCAGCCTCAATTTGTGCATATACGGATGATGCATCTGCTCTTGCAGGAGAATCTGGTTGATTGATTGTTGTTAGAATCAGTGGCACACCTCCATAGCGTTGTACTAACTGGTAATAGAAATAAGCTCTTAAGAAATAACTTTCTCCCATTACCTGTTTCTTTTTTGAATCTGATACTCCAGTGCGATCTTTTACATTGTCTAATACGATATTAGCTCTGTATATACCTGCATAATAATCGTTCCATAATCCTTTTATGGCTGCATTGCTTGCCAGTAATTGACCTGTATTAAAGGAGTTATAGTCAGAAAAGTCTGTCCCGTGCCCCTTGATAATGTCATCTGAGAGACAATCAGCATCAAATCCAACGTGATTCTGATAAAAATTGTAGAATATGTTATAGATAGCATTTACACCCTGTTCTGCTTCTGCATCCGTCTGATAAAAATTTTCAGTATTGAGCTGATTGGGTTCTCTGTCTAAAAAGTCTGAACAGGAAATGGTGCAGCCCAGTAAAACGGTGCATATAGTTGATTTTATTAAATGTTTCATATTGCTGTTGATTATTGATTAAAAGATTCCAAGATTTATTCCGATAGTAAAGGTACGTGCCTGTGGATAGGTTATTTCATCCAGACCATAACTGTTTCTATTGCTTACGCGTGAAGTTCCGACTTCAGGATTAAATCCAGTATATTTTGTAATAGTAAATAGGTTTTGTGCGTTGGCATATATTCTTAATGAACGTATGTTCACTTTGTTCAGCCATTTTTTGGGGAAGGTATAACCGAGTTGAAGATTTTTTAAACGTAAGTAATCTCCTGATTCAACATATCTTGTGGAAGCTATATTATTTTGAGTTGAACCTAAGGTTAAACGGGGCATTGTGTTACTTGTTCCTTCTCCACGCCAAGAGTTTAATACAGATTTGCCGTAGTTATGTGTTTCTCCTGTGTTTTCAGACCAGAATTTTGCAACATTGTAAATATCGTTTCCTCCTACACCTTGGAATTGTGCGGAAATATCAATACCTTTATATGAAGCCGAAAGATTGAAGCCATATAGTATTGTGGGCAACGTGTTACCAATAACAGTACGGTCGCCGGTATCAAACTTTCCATTGTTATTTATGTCCTTATAGCGTACATCACCCGGTTGGAACGAAGGATTTTCTGTGTTATAAAGATGTTCTTTAATTTCTGCTTCGTTTTGATAAATACCTTCCATTACATAGCCGTACATTTGTCTCATAGGTTCTCCTTTTTGCGTACGAACTGTATAATCAAAGAATATTTGGTCATCAATAGGCTGTTCTTGTCCTCCCAAGCTTAATACTTTATTTTTGATTGTTGTAAAGTTGGCATTAATGCTGTATTTAAAATCGTTGATGCTTTTTGTATGAGAGAGTGTTAATTCAAATCCGGAGTTTCTAATTTCACCTGCATTCTTATAAGCCCCTGTAGTGAAACCTGACGTTGCACTTACTGGCAATTGAACCAGCATATCCTTTGTCGTTTTGATATAGTAGTCTGCTTCTACGGTAAACAGGCCTTTCAAAATTGAAAACTCAAGACCGAAATCGCTTTGTGTAGTAGTTTCCCATGAAATATCAGGATTGAAGGCTACAGTCGGAGCGTATCCTGTGATTGCCGATCCATTCATGTTGTAATATAATGGAGACATAGTACTTCTGAATGCGTATAAACCAATATCTTGATTTCCCAATTGTCCCCAGCTGGCTTTTAACTTCATGGCATCCAACCATTTCCAATCTTGAGCAAATCTTTCAGAAGATAATCTCCAACCTACTGCAAATGAAGGAAATACAGAATATCTGTTCCCTTCTGCAAAACGGCTTGAACCATCTGCGCGTACACTGGCAGAGGCTAGATATTTATTATCATAGTTATAGTCTAAGCGCCCAAAATAAGAAACCATTGCCCATTCTTCGCGGAGTCCCTTTACATCACTGGCATCCACTATTGAACCGTTACTTAAATATTGCAGATAATCGTAGTTTCCAACAAAGCTACTTTTTGTAATATCTTCCCAGTCTTTTGTATTCTCTTCCATAGAAAATCCTGCTAATAATGCAAAATTGTTCTTATGCAGATTGAATTTATAGTTTAGCACATTTTCCCATATCCAATCAAGTTGCATGTTTGTACTTTGATTTAACGAAGCTACCGTATTTTGGGTATCACCTTCTTGAAAGGTAGGGCTGAAGTCTCGATTATTTTCTATGAGTAAATCAACTCCTAAACTCGTTTTAAAAGTCAGTCCTTTTAATATATTGAACTGAGCAAATGCATTGTCGGTAACACGATATGTAAGGTTGTTGATGTTGGAATTGGCAGCCATCGATAGTGGATTTCTTGCGTTTCCTTCTAATAGAGTATTGGGACCTGCAAAAGAACCATCTTCGTTATAGACTTCCATTGTAGGAGCTGCAAGAATGGCTGCTTTTAAAACTCCATCCACTTCAACGTCTACTCCGTTTTGTTTTACGCGTGAGAATGATGTGTTATTACCGATTTGCAACCACTTTACGGGGTTTGCCGTGAAATTTCCTCGTATGGAATTTCTGTCGTAATCAGAATATTTTATGATACCTTCTTGATCAAAATGATTGAGTGAAAAGGCGTATTGGAATTTATCGCTACCTCCTGTAAAACTAACATTGTAATTTTGTATGATTCCATTACGTAGGATGACATCTTGCCAGTCGGTACCTGTCCCCAAGTTTGTATTTTCCCAGGGTTTTGTACCATTAGGATTATCATTCAAAAATGCTTCGTTACGGATGGAAGCCCATTCAGAGGCGTTCAGCATATCAAATTTTTTCAGGTTTGTTTGGATTCCCCAATAAGCGTCAAAATCCATAGTAAAGCGACCTTCTTTGCCACTTTTTGTTTTGACTAGAATAACTCCGTTGGCAGCACGTGAACCATACATGGCTGCTGCAGAAGCATCTTTCAATACAGAAATGGATTCAATGTCATTGGGATTGATAAAATTCAATCCTGTTTTTGTAGGAATACCATCTACCACATAAAGTGGGTCGCTGTCTCCTATGGTTCCAACTCCTCTTACACTGATGTTCATGCTGGCTCCGGGTTCTCCATTGGCTTGGGTTACCATTACACCTGCAATTTTACCTTGTAATGCTTGTTCCATACGGGTGGTTGGAGTTGAGTTCAAGTCTTTTACATTTACGGAAGATACAGAACCGATGATTTCTTGTTTTCTCATTTGTCCATATCCTACCACTACCACCTCATCCAGTGTCTTTGAGTCTTCAATCAGATTGACTGTAACGCTAGTCTGGTTGTTTTGTAAGACGACTTCCTGTGTCAGGTAACCGATGTAAGAGATTACCAGCGTGGCCCCTTTGGGCACTCCGTTTATCACTGCATTACCGTCAATGTCTGTAATACTACCTGTGGATGTCCCTTTCACCAGTACGTTGGCACCGATAATAGGGCCTGTTTTGTCGTTGACTTTGACCGTTACTTTCCGGTCATTTTGTACAACCCCCTGAAGATCTGTGGGGGCAGTTGCATGATTTCCACTCGTAGCCCATAAAGGACTGCTTGTACACAGGAACAAAGTTGTTCCGAAAAGCAATACTTTCATCATAAAATTAATGGATTAAATTTAAGGAATTCAAATACTTGTGTTCGGTATTTGGATTCTTGGTTAACAATTGATGTTTAAGATATTCTGTATACAGATAATAAGGTTATTTTACAACAAATGTCTTCTTGTCCGGTCCAATGCCTTTCAGCGTGAGCGATTTCCAGTGTGTGGGTAAAATACCGTTTCCCTGTACAATACCCTTGTCGGTAATTCTTAGTCCGCCGAATCCCGATAACATAACTTGTAACAGGCCTCCTGCTCCAGTGCAGAAATACGGATTGTTGGAGAATGCCGATTCGGAAAGTACACCAAAAGGCGGACGTTTGTTGGGCAGATAGCTTTTCTTGAAATATTCATAAGCATTGTCCCTGTCACCCAATTGGGCGTACAATATGGCCAGGATAGCATTGCCCATGGCTGGACCGTCTTCGTAAATCTTCTTGGCGTAATAGTCCACGTTCTTTTTGACATTGTCTTTTCCAGTCAGTATGTTGAGCGGATAGCTGAGCAAGTTGACATCGGCCTGCTTGATGATGGCACCGTCGTAAGCCTTGTGCTCTTTCATCACGCCATCGGGCATGTAGTGGAAGCAGATACCATCGGCCACGGTTTTCCATTCGGGAGTATAGGGCTGCTTCAATATGCCAGCTGCTTTTATGGCACACAATAAAGCTGTCTTGGCCGACCCGTTTGTAAAAGCATTGTCATCCACATTGGGCGCAAATTCGTTGGCACCTACCACGTTGTTGATGGAATAGCTGCCATCCTCATTGCGCACGGCCCGCGATACCCAGAAGTCGGCTACCTGACTCAACACATTGAAGCCTTCTTCACGCAGCCAGCGGATATCTTTTGTCACACAGTAGTAGTTCCAGAAAGCAATGGCCACGTCGGCGGTGATGTGGTGCTCGAAAGGTCCGGTCAGACACCATGTCGGTGTGGCTTCTTCACCCGAATCGTCCGATTCCCAGGGATACATGCATCCCTTGTAGCCGAACATGGCGGCACGTTGTTGGGCTTTAGGCAGACGGTCAGTGCGATAGTCTATGCAAGACTTGGCCATTTCGGTGTTCAGCATCAGCAAAGGGGGATACATCCACAGTTCTGTATCCCAGAACACGTGTCCGTTGTATCCGCTCACGGTCGAAAGTCCCATGGGGGCAATGCTGAGGCGGGTGTTTTCTCCGGCAAATGAATAGAGGTTATAAAGCGCCAGCCGGATGTCCCGTTGTGCTTCATCGTCACCTTCGATGATGATGTCACTTTGCCACAGGCGTTCCCATTCGCGCTTGTGCCCGTCAAGGAAATGTTCTATGTCCGATTGCAAGGCATATACAGCCATACGCTCGGCCTCGGCACGCGGGTTGACAAAGTCGCGTGAGGAGCAGATACTGCCAATCAGAGCAAAACGGTAGCTTTCACCTTTTTTCAAGCGGACGTTGAAGCCCATGGATTGCTGGTGGGCAGTACCATAGTAGGAACGGATTTCAGGACGTTCGGTGTCGAAAAGGAAAGCCGAGCAAGTAGCTAGACTTTGCATGCCGGTACGGCTTTTGGCGGTAGAAGTATATACCGGCAACTCAATTTTTCCGTCTTTCAGCATCTTGTAGGTAGCCGATGTCTCTTGCAATTCCGATGGAAAGACTGTACTGTTAATGACTTCCAACTCGATGTCTTGTGTGGGAGTTACGGTTACCAACGAGAGTCCCATGTAAGGGAAATTACGCAAAGCCCTCAACGATTGTGAGATGACGGCTTTCGGAGCGTCGACCGCTGTTTCCAGGTAAGCTTCTTTCATGTTGAGACTCTGTTGCCAGTTGCGGGTGTTCTGAGGAGTCACATCCTCGCCGTCAATTCTTATGATGAGGTTTGTAAATACAGGCCCTCTGACAATACGGCTTACTCCTTCTTTGTCTTCTTTATCATAAACTCCGTTTAATACAATGTCTGTTACATTAAACAAATTGGCTCCACTGACCAGTCCGATACGGCCGTTGGCCAAAGTTACACCATTATAATTTTCAGTAGAACGGGTGGTAATTACCCAATCAGATTGGTCTGAAGCAAAAGACTGCTGCATGAGCAATATCCATGCAAGGAAGGCAAATAGTTGTTTGTTCATAATCAATTAAGGTTTTGAATTTTTGAGCAAATATAAACGCCTATGCAATGATTGGCTTATTTGCCGCCTTCTTATTGTATGGAATCAGTTTATTCTTAATGTATTCTACTGTAAACAATCTAATACTATTTTTATATGGTATGTTTATAGTGTGCTGATTTACAGGTATATAAGGATGTAAATTTTGTCTTTTATTCTTTTATATAGAATTCAGGCTGTCTGAATTTATGTTCTCAGGCAGCTTTTATAAATAGGCGTTTTCTTTGCTTATATACTTACTTTATCATTCCTCCCGTAGCTGTTGTTCGACAAGTTTTTCCAGCCATCGGTGTAGGGATTCAGATTGAAGTCCATTCTGACATCTGATTTATTTTCACCGTACTTTGTTCATATTTTTGTCGTGTTTCCTTCGCCCCTATAACGGGCCGGCACATACGAAGCAGATACGACCGTGGTACGAACATGGTACGAAGGTGGTAGGTGGGTGAAGAGAATGAATTTTGTAAGTATATTTCTCTTTATTATCTTGGGTTATGTGGGGCGAGGCGGTCGAGATGAGGACGACAGTAAAGGTGCCGTTGATGTTGGGGGTTGGTAAAGCGGTGAACGGTGCTTACTCCATATCTCCATAGAAGTAGTTGGCCGTAGCTCCGCCATCGACCAGGAAATCGGAACCGGTGATAAAGGCTCCCCGGTTGCTCATCAGCAGTTCGGCGACGTTTGCCACTTCATCGGCTGTTCCGGGACGTCCTGCCGGGCAGTGTGCAAACATGTTTTTGTAGAAGTCGCCACGCGGTCCGTTATAACGATTTTCATGCCATAGCCCATCCGCCGGGCTATGGCCATGCCTATTTGCCCGGCTCCGGTGAGTATCATTACCTCTTTTTTCATACAATCAGGAATTTAAGTTTCGCAAGTTTATTAATCGGTTGTAGTTAAGCCAATACCTTTGTGGAAAGGATGCCGATCATACGCTTGAGCTATCGGCTTTAACTCCTAAGCCCACCTTGGTGGGCGATAACTCCTTTTAACTCCTTTAACTCCCGCAAGTTTCGCATTTGCGAAACTTGAGTCAGGAATTTAATGTTTCAGTTTGTTTAACCAGTTCTGTACGCTTTTTTGTGCCTGTTCGCGGGAGTTTTGTGCCGTAGCTCCCCGTATGGCGAGTCCGTTCAGCACGGTAGCGCCCTTACAGGCATTCTTCAGTTTGGTTTCGGTGCCCGACAACCCGCTGCCTTCGTGGGTGCAGAAGGGAATGACGGTTTTGCCCTGCCACTTATGCTTTTCGATAAACGTGTATACGGGCATCGGCATGTCGCCCCACCAGTTGGGATAGCCGATAAAGACGGTGTCGTAGTCTTCCACCGGTGTGTCGCCCAGGATGTCCGGGCGGGCTTTGGCGTTCTGTTCGCGTTTGGCAACCTCGGTACAAGCTGTGTAGTCGTCGGGATAGGGTGTGACAGGCTTGATGTGGAAAAGGTCAGCGTCCGTCTGGGCGGCTATCATTTCGGCAACGATGTGGGTATTCCCTTTTTCGATGTGTCCTACGGCATAGTTCTCGCCGGCCCGTGAGAAAAATGCCACGAGTGTTTTCTTTGTTTCCATTGCTTGCTCCTTTCTTTGATGAGATGGTGCGCACGGTGTGATTTGCGGCATGGCAAGCAGCATCGTGAGCAGTACAACTAATTTTTGTTTCATAATGCGTCTTTTTATTGTAAATGTCCGTTTGAGGAATCCCGTCAGTTTCCTCATGGCCCGATTATTGGTTCCTGGGGCAAAATTAGCTTGCCAGAGAGAATGCATGGGTATACAAAATACAGATATACTGCACAAAAACACGGATTTTATCTTCCTGATGCGGCAATGCCGACAATGTTCTTTACTTTTGTTGGGGTAATCAGAAAAGGTAACGGTATGGAGACAACATTCTTGAACATAGAGACGGTAACGGAATATGACGATATGCTTGGTGTGGAGACTTGTCTCCGTTTTTATGAACGCCAGTTTATAAAAAGTCAGGATGCCAATCGTGACATCCTGACTCGTTTTGAAGCGTTGCTCGGCATTACGCCCAATGAGTGGCGGGGTCAGCTGCCGTGCGTAAACGGTACATCTATCATTTCGGAAGGCAATGCGCTACCTACGGGGCGGTCGAACGAGAGCTTGAAGGAGTAGGCGAAGTCGCAAGGCTTCTCTTTGGGCAGGGTAAGTTGCAGGCCCTGTTCGGTTTGTTGCCATTTGATGGGTTCGGATGAGCCCAGCAGTTTGACGTCGAGCAATTTGGCATCGCCGATGGCCTTTTTGTCGAGCGACTTTATCAGGATGCCTTTGTCGCTCCAGTTCAGGGCGATGGCATAGAGGTTGTTGCCTTTGGTGGTGAAGCGGATGTCTTGTGCGGTGTAGGCGGTGGCTTCGTTGTCCGAGAACGAACCGGCGGTGCCCGAAGTGCTGCCTTCGCCATGTTTCTTCCAGCAGCGGGTGCCGTAGATGGCTTCGCCGTTCACTTGAAGCCATTGGCCGATGGCCAGCAGCACGGCTTTTTGTTCGTCGGTGATGGTGCCGTCGGCGCGGGGACCGATGTTGAGCAGCAGGTTGCCGTTTTTGCTGACAATATCTACTAGGTCGTGTATAATCTGGGCGGGCGTCTTGTTTTCTTCATTTTCTACATGGCACCACGACCATTTGCCTACCGAGGTATCGGTTTGCCAGGGATATTTGCGCATCTTGTCCAGTTTGCCGCGTTCTACGTCACACACCAGGATGTTGGTGGGATAGCCGTGCTTGGTGTTGACTACAACGCCTTTACCCCAGTCGATGGCGTTGTTGTAGTAGTAGGCCAGGAACTTGTTGAAGTAAGTGGGGATTTTGTTTACGGTCCAGTCGAAGTAGATGAGCTGGGGCTGGTACTTGTCTATCAGCTCGTGTGTATGGGCCAGGAAGTCCATGCATACCTCGTCGTTGTATTGTTCCTGCGGCAGGCGCCGGCCGTAGAGGGTGATGGTGGAGTCTTGCACGTCCGAAGGGAATTCCATACCGCCGTTGTAGAACCAGGCGTTTTCCAGGCGGTGGCTCGACAGGCCGAAGACGATGCCTTGTTTTTCGGCTGCTTGCTTCAAAAGCCCGATGATGTCTTTCTTGGGTCCCATCTTTACGGCATTCCACGGATTCAGGTCACTGTCGTACATGGAAAATCCGTCGTGGTGTTCGGCCACGGGAACCACGTACTTGGCGCCGGCAGCTTTGAACAATGCCATCCACTCGTCGGCATCGAATTTTTCGGCCTTGAACATCGGGATGAAGTCTTTGTAGCCGAACTGGGTATGCGGGCCGTAGGTTTCGATGTGGTGCTTGTATTCGTTGGAGCCTTTCTGGTACATGAGGCGCGAATACCACTCGCTACCATAGGCCGGTACGGAGTAAACTCCCCAGTGGATGAAGATGCCGAACTTGGCGTCGGAATACCATTGGGGGAATTCGTAGTGGGCGGCAATGCTGTCCCAGTTGTCCTGGTAGACGCAGGTTCCTTTTGGAGAGGCGATGGACAGAGGGTCGGAGCTTTTCTTGCCTGTGGGCTGGCACGATGCCAATGTGGCGAGCGCAGCCAGCAATAGCAGATGTTTCATAAGTACATTTTTTTTAAGGGGTTAATAAGTTAGCTGGACGCAAAAATACAAGGTTTGTAGTTTGTACAGGGGGTGAAAATGTATCTAATCGTGTGATGATATCGGTATTGGCCTGTACTTTTTCATCTTTTTTTAAACGGGTAGGGTAGATTTCCGTAGATTTTCAGCATAGAATGTGCTATCTTTGTTCCCTCGCAGAAAGGATCATCATGGAACAGGAGAATTTCGATATACGCAACCAGCACCTCACCCAGCAAGAACGCGATTTTGAGAAAGCCTTGCGCCCGCTTACCTTTGAGGACTTCAGCGGACAGGACAAGGTGGTGGATAACCTGCGTATTTTTGTAAAGGCGGCACGCCTGCGCGGCGAAGCGCTGGACCATGTGCTGCTGCACGGCCCTCCCGGACTGGGAAAGACTACATTGTCGAACATTATTGCCAACGAACTGGGAGTGGGGTTCAAGATTACATCGGGGCCTGTGCTCGACAAACCGGGCGACCTGGCGGGTATCCTTACCAGCCTGGAGCCGAACGATGTGCTGTTTATTGACGAGATACACCGCCTGAGTCCCGTGGTGGAGGAATATCTCTACTCGGCCATGGAAGACTACCGTATCGACATCATGATTGACAAGGGTCCCTCGGCACGAAGCATACAGATAGACCTGAATCCTTTTACGCTGGTGGGTGCCACCACACGAAGCGGATTGCTTACGGCGCCTTTGCGTGCGCGATTCGGTATCAACCTGCATCTGGAGTATTACGACGACGATGTGTTGAGCGGCATCATCCGCCGTTCGGCCGATATTCTGAATGTACCTTGTTCTACCAGGGCTGCTGCCGAGATTGCAGGGCGTAGCCGTGGCACGCCCCGTATTGCCAATGCTTTGTTGCGTCGTGTGCGAGACTTTGCCCAGGTCAAAGGCTCGGGGAGTATTGACACCGAGATAGCCCAGTTTGCGCTCGAAGCACTCAACATTGACCGCTACGGGCTGGACGAGATAGACAACAAGATTCTGACTACCATCATAGACAAGTTCAAGGGAGGCCCCGTAGGGCTTACCACCATTGCCACGGCGTTGGGCGAAGATGCCGGTACCATTGAGGAAGTGTACGAACCTTTCCTCATCAAGGAAGGTTTCCTGAAACGCACGCCCCGCGGACGCGAGGTGACGGAACTGGCGTACAGGCATTTGGGAAGGAATAAGTATGAGGGCAGGCAGCAGACGTTGTTTGATAACTGATTAGATTCACCACAGAGGACACAGGGTTTCACGGAGTTCTCTTAGTTTGTTAAAAGCTCAGTGGTACTCTGTGTCCTCTGTGGTAAAAACGGATAATACAGAACAGAATGGCTAATTTGAAATCGTTGGCAAAGGAAACCGCCATTTACGGCTTGAGCAGTATCGTAGGACGGTTTCTGAACTACCTGTTGGTACCGGTCTACACCATGGCCATGTCGGCCGAGTCGGGCGGTTACGGGGTAGTGACAAACATATATGCCTGGGTGGCACTGGTACTGGTGTTGCTTACGTTTGGCATGGAAACGGGTTTTTTCCGCTTTGCCAACAACGGCAAGGACGACCCGATGCGCGTGTATTCCACCACACTTTTCGGGGTAGGTAGCGTAGCGCTTGCTTTCCTGCTGGTAGGGCTGGTGTGCCTTCAACCTGTTGCCAGCGTGCTGGGTTATGCCGGCCATCCGGAGTATGTGGGCATGATGATGGCCGTGGTGGCGATGGACGCTATTCAGAGCATCCCTTTTGCCTACCTGCGTTACAAGAAGCGCCCCATTAAGTTTGCCGCGTTGAAGTTGTTGTTCATTTTCCTGAACATTGCCCTGAACCTGGTCTACTATGTATGGATGAAGGGCAGCGACGTAGGCTATGCCTTCCTGTTCAACCTGGTGTGCACCTCCACCGTTATGTTGTGTCTGGTGCCCGAGCTGCGCGGGTTCCGCTATGTCTTCGACCGTGAACTGATGCGCCGTATGCTGGCATACAGCCTTCCCTTGCTGGTGCTGGGGCTGGCCGGTATCCTGAACCAGGTGGCCGACAAGATTATTTTCCCCTACGTGTATCCCGATGCGGCCGGCGCCAAGGTTCAACTAGGCATTTACGGTGCGGCCAGCAAGATAGCCATGATTATGGCCATGCTTACGCAGGCATTCCGCTATGCCTACGAGCCGTTTGTGTTTGGCAAGAGTCGCGACAAGGACAACCGCGAGGTCTATGCTTCGGCCATGAAATACTTCATTATCTTCACCTTACTGGCATTCCTGGCGGTGATGTTCTACCTGGATTTACTGAAGTTCATCATTGGGCGCGACTACTGGGAAGGCCTGCGCGTGGTACCCATCGTCATGGCGGCCGAAATTTTCATGGGCGTGTATTTCAACCTGTCTTTCTGGTACAAGCTGATTGACGAGACGCGCTGGGGAGCCTATTTCTCGCTGGCGGGTTGTGCCGTGCTGGTGCTGATAAACGTGTTGCTCATTCCCCGTTTCAGCTACATGGCTTGTGCGTGGGCGGGCTTTGCCGGATACGGTACGGGCATGCTGTTATCGTATTTTGTAGGGCAGAAAAAGTACCCCATCCGTTATGATTTGAAAGCCATCGGACGCTATGTGCTGCTGGCCGCTGTGCTTTATGTGGCGGCCGAATATGTAC
>Ga0192245_10314_pt1 | contig 23266 bp, 24 predicted proteins | sample Koala_Koa27_M3_FD_131238 | JGI IMG/M metagenome (GOLD analysis project Ga0192245, IMG submission 131238) | Enriched cells from koala feces incubated with labeled cellulose particles, San Francisco Zoo, California, United States - Koala_Koa2-7_M3 ...
TACTTCTACCGAGGTCTTGCTGTCGAGAGCACCGGTCGGTTCGTCGGCCAGTATGATTTGCGGTTGGGTAATGAGGGCACGGGCAATGGCCACACGTTGCTTTTGCCCGCCCGACATTTCGTTAGGCATGTGGTGTGCCCATTCCTTCAGGCCCAGGCGGTCGAGGTATTCCATTGCCAGGGCATTGCGTTTGCGGCGGCTCACTCCCTGGTAGAACAGGGGAAGTGCCACGTTTTCCATGGCGTTTTTGAACGAAATGAGGTTGAACGACTGGAAAATGAAGCCTATCATGCGGTTACGGTATTCGGCAGCCCGGGTTTCGCTAAGGTCTTTGATGAGAGTTCCGTTGAGGCGGTATTCGCCGGTATCGTAGTTATCCAATATACCTAATATATTAAGCAGCGTGGATTTTCCCGACCCCGATGCTCCCATGATGGAAACGAATTCTCCTTTTTCTATTTGCAGGTTGATGCCCTTCAGTACATGCAGTGGGGCGCCGTTGTTGTAGGTCTTGTTGATGTCTTTGAGTTGTATCACGGTCTTTTACAGTTTTTAGTTCTGTGTTCAGATTGTTTTTTGCTATTAGACGCGCGAATGTATCGAAAAGTTGCAAAAGGGGCGAAGTTTTTTACAGAAAGATTTTGCAAAGTCGTTTTTCTTTGTGATTTTTGTAACCATAAATTAATAACCCAATAAAAAAATGTGATATCATGAATTCAAACATGGAGAAGCCCTACGTGGTAGGCATTGATATAGGCGGTACGAATACCGTCTTTGGTATTGTAGACGCTCGCGGTACGATTGTTGCATCCGGTTCTATCAAGACTGGTGCTTACGAGCAAGTAGATGACTATGTGGACGAGGTGTGCAAGAACCTTTTGCCCTTGATTGTGGCCAACGGTGGCGTAGACAAAGTGAAGGGTATCGGTATTGGTGCACCTAACGGTAACTATTATAGCGGAACCATAGAGTTTGCCCCCAACCTTCCATGGAAAGGAGTCATTCCTTTGGCAACCATGTTTGAGGAACGTTTGGGCATTCCCACGGCACTTACCAACGATGCCAATGCCGCTGCTATCGGTGAAATGACTTACGGTGCTGCACGTGGTATGAAAGATTTCATCATGATTACGCTGGGAACCGGTGTTGGTAGCGGTATCGTTATCAACGGACAAATGGTTTACGGACACGACGGTTTTGCCGGTGAGCTAGGCCACGTCATTATCCGTCGCGAAAACGGACGTGTGTGCGGTTGTGGACGTAAAGGCTGTCTGGAAACTTACTGCTCGGCTACAGGTGTGGCCCGTACAGCCCGTGAGTTTCTCACGGCCCGTACAGAAGCCAGCTTGCTGCGTGCCATTCCGGCCGAAGCCATTACTTCAAAGGACGTTTACGACGCTGCTGTGAAGGGTGACAGGCTGCATTGAAGAGAATCTGAACCACAACGCTTCGCCGTTTGGCAGGGACGGATTCATGAAGTAAGAATGATATAACCACAGAACCATGATAGACCTTTGGCAAGAAATATACGGCACCATCCGCCGTAACAAGCTACGTACACTGCTCACCGGTTTTTCGGTGGCATGGGGTATCTTTATGCTCATTGTGCTGCTGGGAGCGGGAAACGGCATTATCCATGCCTTCGAGCAGAACTCATCGGAACGCGCCCTGAACTCCATACGCATTTTCCCCGGATGGACTACCAAGCCCTACGACGGACTGAAGGAAGGGCGGCGCGTGCAACTGGACAACCGCGACATTGTATCTACCGAAACGCAATTTACCGACTACGTTACCAGTACCGGTGCCACCCTGCAACAAAGCAGTGTCAACATCAGTTTCGGAAAAGAATATGTCAACCTCTCGCTCATGGGAGTATATCCCAACTACCGGGAAGTGGAAACCGTGAAGACCGCCACCGGGCGCTTCATCAACCAGACCGACCTGAAGGAACGCCGCAAAGTCATTGTGCTGCACCAGAAATCGGCCGAAATCCTGTTCGACAAAACGCACACCGACCCCATCGGCCAGTTTGTCAATGCCAACGGAGTGGCCTACCAGGTTGTGGGTACCTACAACGACCAGGGCGACCGCAACCCCAGCGAGGCCTACATTCCCTTTTCGACCCTGCAAACCATCTACAACAAAGGCGACAAGCTGAACAACATCATCTTTACCACCCAAAACCTCACCTCCATCGAGAGCAACGAGGCCTTTGAGGAGGAATACCGCCGCGCCATCGGCGTCAACCACCGTTTCGACCCTACCGATGACGGTGCTATCTGGATATGGAACCGCTTTACCGACTACCTGCGTACCCAAAGCGCCATGGGCATCCTGCGCACGGCCATCTGGGTGATAGGTATCTTTACGCTGCTGAGCGGCATTGTGGGCGTAAGCAACATCATGCTCATCACCGTGCGCGAACGAACCCATGAGTTCGGCATCCGCAAGGCATTGGGCGCCAAGCCGCGCTCTATCCTGTGGCTCATCATTGTGGAGAGCGTGACTATTACCACCGTATTCGGCTATGTGGGCATGGTGGCGGGTATCGGTGTTACCGAATGGATGAACGTGGCCTTCGGCAGCCAGACCGTGGATGCAGGCATGTTCGAGGCACAGATGTTCAAAGACCCGACGGTAGACCTGAAAATTGCCATCCAGGCCACCCTCACCCTCATCATTGCCGGTACACTGGCCGGATTCTTCCCGGCTCGGAAAGCCACCAAGATAAGACCAATAGAAGCCTTGAGAGCCGACTAAGACAACTGAAGCTACGGAATGACAACTAAATAAATGAACTACACGGCGCTCGCTCCATCCCGCACACTCGTTTGCGGGATGCGGAGAAAGGCCGCAAGCGTTTTCCCATTATGAAAGTAGATTTGGACAGCTGCGAGGAAATACTCCTCACCATCACACGCAACAAGACGCGAAGCCTGCTCACGGCCTTCGGCGTATTTTGGGGCATATTCATGCTCGTGGCCCTCATCGGAGGCGGACAGGGCATGCAGGAAGAACTGAAACAGCAATTTGAAGGATTTGCCAGTAACGCTGGTTTCGTGGTCTCGCAAAAAACGGGCGAAACCTACAAGGGTTTCCGCAAAGGCCGTTACTGGGAACTGGAACTGAAAGACATCGAACGCCTGCGCAAGGTCGAAGGACTCGACGTCATCACCCCCTCGCTGGCCCTGTGGGGCAACAACGTAGTGTATAAGGACAAGAAATACAGCAGTTCCATCAAAGGGCTGTATCCCGATTACGAATACATTGAGCATCAGGAAATGGCCTATGGCCGTTTCATCAACGACGTAGACATACGCGAGGCGCGCAAGGTGTGCGTCATCGGCAAGCGTGTATACGAAAGCCTCTTCAAACCCGGCGAAGACCCGTGCGGCAAGTATGTGCGGGTAGACAGTACCTACTACCGCGTGGTGGGCATGTGCTCGTCCGAGGGTAACGTCAACATCCAGGGACAGGCATCCGAGGCCGTCACCATCCCCTTCACTACCATGCAACGCACATACAATGTGGGCAACCGCGTAGACGTCATCTGCCTCACCATGAAGCCCGGATACAAGGTTAAAGACGCCGAGGCCGAAGTGGAAAGCATCCTGAAGAAAGCCCACTACATTTCGCCGGACGACAAACAGGCCATCATGTTCCTCGACACCGAAGCCCTGTTCAGCATGATGGACAACCTGCTTACCGGCGTGCGATTCCTGGCCTGGATGGTTGGACTGGGTACCCTGCTGGCCGGTGCCATCGGCGTATCGAACATCATGATGGTGACCGTAAAGGAGCGTACCACCGAAATAGGTATCCGCCGTGCCATCGGTGCCCGGCCACAGGACATCCTGCAACAGATTCTCACCGAAAGCATGGTGCTCACTACCCTGGCGGGCATGGCAGGCATATCGTTCGCCGTGTTTGTGCTGCACATCCTCGAAACGGCGGCCAACGACCCGGGCATTATCAAGACCCACTATCAGGTATCGTTCGGCATGGCTGTGGGTACCTGCATACTGCTCATTGTGCTGGGCGTACTGGCCGGACTGGCACCCGCCTACCGCGCCATGGCCATCAAGCCGATAGAAGCCATCCGGGACGAATAAACGCAACACCGTTATTACGACACCCGTAACAGTAGTATTACGGCATCCGTAACAACGGTATTACGACACCCGTAACAACGGTATTACGGCACCCGTAACAGCAGTATTACGCCGCCCGTAACAAACGGGCACCCGAAACAAAAGGAATAAACTAAATAAAAACATAGAAAGACATGAAGAAGTATCTTAAAATTGCCCTGCTGGTCATCGTCGCCGGCATCTTTATCTGGACATTTATTTTCTTGTACCAGAAATCGCAGCCCACAGTAACCGTGTACGAAATTGAGACACCCGAAATAACCGACCTGGAGAAGACGACCGTAGCCACCGGCAAGGTGGAACCCCGCGACGAAGTGCTTATCAAGCCCCAGATTTCGGGCATCATTGACGAAGTGTACAAGGAAGCCGGACAAAAGGTAGAGAAAGGCGAAGTCATTGCCAAAGTCAAGGTAATCCCCGAACTGGGCACGCTCAACGCCGCAGAGAGCCGCTTGCGTCTGGCCGAAATCAACGGACGGCAGGCCGAAACCGACTTTGCCCGTCTGGAACAGCTCTACAAAGACCAGCTCATCAGCGCCGAAGAATACGAAAAGGGCGAAGTGACCGTGAAGCAGGCCCGCGAAGAACTGCTGGCCGCCCGCGACAACCTGCAGATTGTCAAGGAAGGCATTACACAGAACAGCGTTTCCTTCAGCAGCACACTGATACGAAGCACCATCACCGGACTCATCCTCGACGTACCTATCAAGGTGGGTAACTCCGTTATCATGAGTAACACTCTCAACGACGGTACCACCATTGCCACCGTGGCCGACATGAACGACCTTATCTTCCGCGGCAATATCGACGAAACCGAAGTGGGCCGCGTGCACGAAGGCATGCCCGTGCTGCTCACCATCGGTGCGTTGCAGGACTTCTCGTTCAACGCCACCCTGGAATACATCTCACCGAAAGCCGTAGAGGAGAACGGCGCCAACCAGTTTGAAATCAAGGCCGCCATCAACGTGCCCGACACCGTACAGATGCGTTCGGGCTACTCGGCCAATGCAGAGATTGTGCTCGACCACGCCAAACAGACCCTGGCCATTCCCGAAAGCTGCGTGGAGTTTCAGGGCGACAGCACCTTTGTCTACGTGCTGACCGACAGCGTGCCCCAGCAGGCCTTCCGCCGCCAGCCCATTGAAGTAGGTATGAGCGACGGCATCAAAATAGCCGTCAAGAAAGGCCTTACCCTGCAAGACAAGGTGCGCGGCGCAGAAAAGAAGAACGACTAGTATTCCCCAATCCCTCATTTCAAGAAGATTCATGACACGTATGAAAAAGATAACCACCACCCTATCGTGTGCCCTGTGCCTGCTGACGGCCGGAGACTTGTCGGCCCAAGAGCCGTGGTCGTTGCGCCGGTGCATCGAACACGCCGTCGAGCATAACATCAATATCCGCCAGGCCGACAATACAGCCACCCAGAGTGCCGTCGAAGTCAATACCGCCAAATGGGCCCGCCTGCCCAACCTCAACGGAAGCGCCAGCCAAAGCTGGAGCTGGGGACGTACCCAGACCGCCATCAAGGACGAAGGTACCGGCGACTATACCACCAAATACGTAAACACCAGCAGCAACGGAACCAACTTTGCACTCAATACCAGCATCCCTATCTTTACGGGACTGGAGCTGCCCAACCAGTATGCCCTGGCCAAGCTGAACCTGAAAGCTGCCATTGCCGACCTGAACAAAGCCAAGGATGACATTGCCATCAACGTGGCTTCGGCCTACCTGCAAGTGCTCTTCAACCAGGAACTGCACCAGGTGGCTTTGGGACAGGCCGACCTGAGCCGCCAGCAATATGCACGCATCGAACGCCTGGGACAACTGGGCAAAGCCTCGCCCGCCGAAGTGGCCGAAGCCAAGGCACGTGTGGCACAGGACGAGATGACCGTAGTACAGACCAACAACGACTACAAACTGGCCTTGCTCGACCTGAGCCAGCTCATCGAACTGGAGTCGCCCGAAGGCTTTGCGCTCGAATCGCCCGAAGTGGAAGTGGAACTGGTTCCCCTCACCTCGCCCGAAGAAATCTTCCAGACTGCCATGGTGAGCAAACCCGCCATCCTGGCGGCGCAATACCGCCTGCAAGGAAGCAAGCACAGCATCCGCATTGCACAAAGCGGTTACTACCCGCAGCTCACCCTCAACGGAAGCCTGGGCACCAACTACTATTCGACCATCAACCGCACGTTCAACGAGCAGATGGGCGACAACTTCAGCAAGTATGTCGGAATCAGCCTCAGCGTACCCCTGTTCAACCGCCTCGCCACCCGCAACCGGGTGCGCACGGCACGCCTGCAGCACGACAATTATGCCCTGCAACTGGACAATGCCAAGAAGACGCTTTACAAGGAGATACAGCAGGCCTGGTACAACGCAGCCGCCTCGGAAGCCAAGTACCAGAGCAGCCGCACCGCCTCGCAGGCCAGCGACGAATCATTCCGGCTCATGAGCCAGAAATACGAGAACGGCAAAGCCAATGCCGTGGAATACAACGAGGCCAAACAGAACCTGATGAAAGCCCAGAGTGACGAGTTGCAGGCCAAGTACGACTACCTGTTCCGCACCAAGATTCTGGACTTTTACCGGGGTATCCCCATCGAATAAGACAACACACTCAGTCTTTCTTTTCTACTTTGCGCTTGCCGGCTACTTCTGTCCGGCGAGCGCTTTTAGTTTCCTTACGTACCTGCTTGTCGCTGGTACGGCGCACGGCCGAAGGGTCATTTCTGCGCGGCGCGTCCTTCACATCCGTGCGGCGCACCGGAGTGGCCGACGGCTTGTCAGTGCGCTGGTTCCTGATGTTCTCACGGCGGTGTTCGTCAGGCCGGCGCGACGGATTGGGACGTGCAGGTGCCGGTCCGAAGTCCGAACGGCGCACCGTGCGCGACGGTTTGGGACCGTGCAGGCGGGGCGCTTCCCGGTAATGCGGATGGTCGTAGCGGCCGCGGTAATGGCTCGGACGGTCGAAGGCAGGACGGCAATGTCCGCCATGATAGGCATGGCACGGACGCGGCAGCGGGTAGTAGAAATGGTTGTGGTTGGTATAGGTAATGTAAATACGGAAATGCCAACGCCCGCCACTGGCATACACCGGACGGAAGAAGTAAGCAGCCGCCATGAAGCGCTCGTACTGCCGGCTGTTGAGCACCCAGCGCAGGTCGTCGTTGCGGATGTCGAGCAACTCATAATAACGGTCGGTCGCCCAGGGGTCGCCCCGCACCACATCGTCCATCAGGTAACGTATACCGTCGATGAAGTCGTAATTTATTTCGTACACATCGTTGTATTGCAGCGTGCTGAGTTTCAATTCATAGGCCATCTTGTCGGTCAGGAACCGGCTTTCCCGACGCACCTGGCTGCTGCTCATACGGGCCTGGGCAACAACCGTTACCGCGATAACGGCAAGCAAAGTCAAGAACATGCGTTTCATAACAAGGGTAGTTTTTAAGTTCATAAATTCAGTCTTTGTCCATTCTTCATGACAAAAGTAAGGGAATAATTTTCCCCCTGCAACCTGTTTACCTCTATTTCTGATAGGGAAAACCCTACGGGAATATCTGCAATACCCCGGATTTGCACGGCGTTTTTTGTTATAAAATAATCCGAGGACACCGGTTCAAGTCTTTTCCATTCCGTATCTTTGTTGTACAAGATGCCATCTCATGCTGCACAAGACCGCATCTTCTGCGGCACAAGATGCCATCTTGCGCACACAAACAACACGTTACTGACTTAACTGAACAAGACACATTATGGGAATGATTTATCTGGTGCGGAAAAAGATATTCCGTACCGCCGAAGGAATGAAACAACTGTATTATGCCGTGCAACGCACCCTGCAACCGCGCGGCGGAGTGGCAACCGAACAACTGGCCAGGCGCATGGCCGCCCGGAAAGGGGTGACCGAGGGCGACGCGCACAGCATCCTGCAAGACCTGCCCCGCTTTGTGGCCGAAGCGCTGAAAGAAGGACAGTCGGTGAACATACAGGGGCTGGGCTCGTTTCACGTGGCTGTTACAAGCGATGGTTTCGAGCATCCCGACGACGTGATGCCGGGCATGGTGCGCCTGTCGCGCGTGTACTTCAAGCCCGACCGCAAACTGGTGCGGCAACTTGCACGCGAAATGACGTTTGTGCGTTACCCGTTGAGCCGGTATTTCCCTGCCCACCTGCTACGTCCCGAAACACTGGAACAGGAAGGCAAACCGGAAGAAGAGAGCATCGGCTTGCCCGACGGTACGGAAAGTGAAGCCTCCGCCCGCTAGTCGGCCAGGCGGATGCCGTCGGTTTCGAGCACTACGAGACGTTTCTTGTAAAGGTCGCCCACAGCTTTCTTGAAGGTTTTCTTGCTGACGCCAAACAGGGCATAGATTTCATCGGCCGGACTCTTGTCGGTCTGGCCGATGCGTCCGCCGTTGTGACGGATATGTTCGAGCAATACCGGGGCAAAGTCTTCCACCTTGCCCTGCCCGGGCTTCTGAAGCATAAGGTCGATCTTGCCGTCTTCGCGCACCTGCTTTACGTAGGCTTTCTGACGCATGCCCATGTGCAGGGGGACAAAGAGTTCGTTGTCGTAGAGCAGGCCGCCATACTGGTTGTCTACAATGACCTTGAAACCCAGGTCGGTCTTCTGCCACACCAGCACGTCCACTTCCTGCCCGGGACGGTAAGGCGCCTTTTCTTTCGACAGGTAACGGTCTACCTTGGCCGAAGCCACAATGCGGTAGCTTTCATCGTCCAGATGGGCATGGACAATGTACTTGCGGCCCACCTCCATGCGGGCTTTCTGCTCGCGGAAGGGTACAAACAGGTCCTTCATCAGTCCCCAGTTAAGGAAAGCTCCGTACTGGTTGACCCAAGCCACTTCCAGGCAGGCAAACTCGCCTACCTGCACCAGGGGTTGCAGCGTAGTGGCCACGAGGCGCTCCTCGTTGTCCAGATAAATGAAAACGTCCAGCTCATCGCCCGGCTTGCAATCCTGGGGGACGTAGCGCGACGGCAACAGGATCTCACCCTCTTCACCTCCGTCGAGGTACATGCCGAAGTCTACCGCCTTTACCACCTTCAGTCTGTTGTACTTTCCTAACTCAATGCCCATAGTTTCTTTCATTTAGCGTTCGTGCCGCAAAGATAATGCAAAAAAAGTGAGATAGCCGGCAGGGCAATCCCAATATGATTGGAACGGCGCAGCAGTCTCACTGCACAGCATCCATGATTTGGGTAGCAATATCCGTAATTTGTATACAAGGCAAGACCGGCAAATCCGGTAATTTTGCAATGAGGAAAAGAAATACAAACCTTTTAATCCCCAAACGGTATGAAAACAAAAATCATCCTTGCGTTTGTCGCATGGGCAATAAACAGTACAATCATTATGGCACAAGAAACAATCAGACAGACAGCCGGACGCGACCAGCTCGGGGAGTTTGCCCCCAAATTCGCGGAACTTAACGACGACGTGCTTTTCGGTGAAGTGTGGAGCCGCACCGACAAACTGGGCCTGCGCGACCGCAGCCTGGTAACCATTACCTCGCTCATCAGCCAGGGCATCACAGACAACTCGCTGACCTACCACCTGCAATCGGCCAAACAGAACGGCATTACCCGCACCGAGATTGCCGAAATACTTACCCACATCGGCTTCTACGCCGGATGGCCGAAAGCATGGGCCGCCTTCCGCCTGGCCAAAGACGTGTGGGCTGCCGATACCGCCGGCGAAGACGCCAAAGCCGCCTTCCAGCGCGAAATGATTTTCCCCATCGGCGAACCCAATACGGCCTATGCCAGGTATTTCATCGGCAACAGCTACCTGGCATCTCTGTCCAAAGAGCAGGTAGCCGTGTCCAACGTGACATTTGAACCCGGTTGCCGCAACAACTGGCACATCCATCATGCCACAAGCGGTGGCGGACAGATGCTGATTGGCGTGGCCGGACGCGGCTGGTATCAGGAAGAAGGCAAGGACGCCGTCGAAATTCTGCCCGGCACGGTCATCCACATCCCGGCAGGCGTCAAGCACTGGCACGGAGCTGCCAAAGACAGCTGGTTTGCCCACCTGGCTTTTGAAGTACCGGGCGAAGGAACGTCGAATGAATGGTTGGAGCCGGTATCGGACGAAGCATACGGCCAGCTGAAATAGCAATTATTTCCCCCGGTACACCCCGACTCGAAAGACATCCAAACACCTTATTTTAAAAGGAGATAACTTTTCGTTTTAAAATATAACCCCTTTCTATGAAGAAATGTAGAACGAAAACCGTATCTTTGTCACACCATTTGGTAAGCAGAGAAACTATTACTCACTTTTAAATATTTGAGACTATGGATTTTTTAACTAACGAGAAACTGACCATCGTAGGCGCTGCCGGTATGATTGGTTCAAACATGGCACAAACAGCCATCATGATGCGCCTTACTCCGAACATCTGTCTGTATGACCCGTATGGTCCCGGTTTGGAAGGTGTTGCCGAAGAAATGTTCCACTGCGGTTTTGAAGGAGTAAACCTCACTTTTACTTCTGACATCAAAGAAGCTCTGACCGGTGCCAAATACGTAGTATCTTCAGGTGGTGCTGCCCGTAAGGCTGGCATGACTCGCGAAGATCTGCTGAAAGGCAACGCTGCCATCGCCGAAGAGTTCGGAAAGAACGTAAAAGCATATTGCCCCGACGTAAAACACGTAGTAGTAATCTTCAACCCAGCTGACATCACCGGTCTGATTACGCTGCTCTACTCTGGCTTGAAACCTTCACAGGTTACTACCCTGGCCGCTCTCGACAGCACCCGTCTGCGCAGCGAACTGGCCAAGCACTTCAACATGGCTCCCGATAAAATCGAGAACTGCCGTACATACGGTGGCCACGGCGAACAAATGGCCGTTTATGCCTCTACTGCCAAGGTTGACGGGAAACCGTTGCTCGACATCATCGGTACTCCCGAACTGACTAAAGAACAATGGGCTGAAATCCAGACTAAGGTTACCAAGGGCGGTGCCAACATCATCGCTTTGCGTGGCCGTTCTTCTTTCCAGAGCCCTGCTTACGTTTCTATCGAAATGATTGCAGCCGCTATGGGTGGCAAACCGTTCCGCTGGCCAGCAGGTACTTACGTATATAGCCACGGATTCGACCACATCATGATGGCCATGGAAACTGAAATCACCAAAGACGGTGTACACTACAAAGAACTGAAGGGTACTCCCGAAGAAGAGGCTAAGTTGCAGGAAAGCTACAAACACCTCTGCTCTTTGCGTGACGAAGTAATCGGTATGGGCGTGCTGCCTGCTATCGACCAGTGGCACAGCATCAACCCGAACATTGACTAAATACAGCCAATAGCCTCCCTACCGGAACATAAGCCGGTAGCACGAAGGTAAAAATATCATCAAGGTGCCTCCTTCAATCCAAGGAGGCACCTTTTTTTTATAGATTTTTCTCCTAAAAGCCTTGTCGTATAAAAAAAACTCCTTATCTTTGCACCCGCAAACGAGAAAGGTGCCATAGCTCAGTTGGTAGAGCAAAGGACTGAAAATCCTTGTGTCCCCGGTTCGATTCCTGGTGGCACCACTTTCTTTTAATAAAGGTATCGGAATGTAGCGCAGTTGGTAGCGCACTACGTTCGGGACGTAGGGGTCGGGCGTTCGAGTCGCCTCATTCCGACAGAAAAGAGAATAAGCCGCTAATTTTTAGCGGCTTATCTCATTTCAAGGGCAACAGCCGGGACGAAATCGGGACGCAAAAAATAACGTATTTGTTTTTTCCTTCGGGCGAAAACAAATAAAAAAAATGTCTTCACTCAACGAAATCAAATCTTATACTCCTCCAGTTCTTCACACTGGCAAAGAATGGTACATTGACTTTTATTCATTTTGCCCAGCTACCGGGAAAATGAAAAGAAAGAAATTCAAGCTGAATCATATCGAATCTATAACAGCCCGAAGGAAATACGCCAAGGACTTTATGAACCGCCTTTCTGAGAAGCTATCCATAGGCTGGAACCCATGGATAGAAGCGGAAAGCGGGTCTGCATATACTCTATTCAAAGAAGTGGCTGACAGGTATCGCGTGTTTATGGCAAAGATGCTACGCGATGGAAGGTACAGGCCGGAGACGCTGAAGTCCTACACTTCTTATCTGAGGAATATGGAATTATTCAATCAGGAAAAGAAAGTACCTATCACTTATATATACCAATTTGACAAGGATTTCTGTGTGCAGCTCCTTGATGAGATTTATGTAGGACGGGATAACACCGCTTTTACCCGGGATAATTACCTGGGATTCCTGAAATCGTTCAGCAGTTTTTGCTTGAGCCACAACTACCTCACCAAGAATCCGACTGAAGGAATAAGCAGCCTTGGACGAAGGGGGAAGAAGAAAATACGCTGTGTGGTGGAGCCGGATAAACTACAGAGGATTAACCTGTATCTGCATGAGCACAATCCTTATATGTTGCTTGCAAGCTATATCCTGTATTATTGCTTTATCAGGCCGGCTGAAATGGTGCGCCTAAGATTGGATAATATCAGCCTGCAAAAACAGACTATCTTTGTTCAGGACACCATATCTAAGAACAGAAAGGATGGAACTATCACTTTGCCTGCAAAGGTTATACACCTGATGATTGACCTCGATATATTCAGCAATCCTGGCGATTATTACCTCTTCTCGGATGGTATGAGACCAGGGCGGAAGCAAAGAACAGAGAAAATGTTTCGCGACTACTGGAGCAATCATGTTAGAAAAGACCTGAAGTTATCCGATAAATATAAGTTTTACTCTTTGAAAGATACAGGCATCACCAACATGCTACGGCATTATGATGTGTTGAGTGTGCGTGATCAGGCCCGGCATAGCAGCATCTTGATGACGGACATATACACGCCGCACGATATACAAGAGGCAAACGATTTGATCAAAAACTATTCAGGGGAATTTTAATAAAAAGGGCGGCCTATTGGTCGCCCTTATCAATCATTTCTCGTACAACACCCAGTAGGGCTGTCCGCATATATATTCGATGGCAAACCGTGCATCTGTCAGCTGAATGGCCAGTTCCTTGGCCGGAACGTCGATAATGTTCTGAAGGTCGTATTGCAGCTCGGCGGTTGTCTTAAACACCTTTTTAGAAGTTGGCCCGAACGGTGCATAGTTATGCTTAATGAAATCGGCGATGGCCGTTCTTTGTTTCTGTTCTTCCTGTCTCCGGAGTTCTTCTTTATCCTCCTGGGGTGAAGATCGGAATCCTGTAATTCTTTTATGTGTCATTTCGTACCTCCTTCCTGTTCTTTACGGGCTTCATTGTGACGTTTCTCCAGTTCGTTGATAAGGTCTCGCAGTGCGATAAGTTCCTCGTAGGTCACTTCGCCCATGCATTCATTGGTCACGCTGACATAATAGGATGTGTAGTCCAACTTCTTGTCCATGTGATAGTAAAGGTTTTCATTGATAAAAACCTGACTAGGGTCAACAATCTTAGTCATCCCTCACCTCCTATCTTCGCCATAACAACACAATACACCAGCGCGGCGACGGCTGGAGGGAAGATGAAGGTCACGCAGGTGCAGAAGATGGCACTTACATACCAGGCGTCGCGATCGGTCTTGATTTGACAATCGGCCGGAAGGACCTTGTTGAGCAGTTCACGGATTTTGCTCCCGAAATTTATTTCGCGAGCAGGCACGGCGGGCGTGCCGAGGGTCAGTTCTTTTTTCATTTTGGAAGACAATTAAAATGAAACAATAAGTTAATAAATAGACGGGAAAGCAGGCCTCTCCATGCCCAAAAAATTAAGAAACTTACCTTAAAAAAAGAAAGTACCGCTTTCCCGTTGTCTTCCACCTGATGCAGGCAGTGGGCGCATTAACGCTCCACACGGGGGTCGGTACTATATCGCATTGCCGATTTGGCATAAAAAAGGCCAATCCGGCAAGGGTTGGCGAACATCCGTCGCCTACATCAAATGGAAGACGCTGCAAATATAGGGATAGTTTTTGGAATGGCAAGGGAATAAGTTGTAAAAACGGGATGTAATTTGTCATTTAACAAAATGAACTTGTAAGTATATCAAGTTCTTCCTATATTTGCCACAACAACATCAACAACATGTTAGATTTAATTAGAAATATCATCGCTGTCACAAGTACTTTTATAGTCATAAGTACTTCGACTATGTTGTTGTTACAAGGGATTGTCTGCTGTATTACGAACAATTGGTCTAACAAAAAAAATACCGATTATAGAATTGTTATAATCGGCATTATCATAGCTTTGTTGCTTATACCTTTCTACTATTTACCGGCTTAATATTTATCTCTACCTTCATTTTTTGCATTTAAGATGTCAATAATAGGTTGCAGATCTTCAGGTTTCTTTATCTGGAGGGAGTCCATTGCTCTCGCTGCAGCTTTTACTAATTCTCTGTCTGCTTCTCGATCTAAATAATTGTTTATTGCTCCGATTAGTCCATCAGTATGAATATCCAATCCTTTTTCCTTATTATATTTGATGCCTCCTCCATTTACTGCGACTGAAAACAGACCAAACAATAAGAGCTTCTTTAATACACGAGTTGAGAGTTTTAACCATCCAGGTGATTCCATTTGAATTTTCATAATCAAAGAACCATCAGATGGTATATTATGAATTCTACAGAAATTATCAATCAAAATCGAAATAGCTTTTAAATCGCAGAAATCATCCAGTGAAACATCTTTTTGAGTTCGGATTCGTAATACGAGGTTGTATATGTTATCTTTGACATAAAAGTCATTAATCACACTATCTACATATGAAGCATAATTAGTAACATCAGACAATATATGTCTTGAAGTGAACATAAGTTGCAGATTGGGAGGGAGAAGAGAACGTCTGCCATAATAGTGCCAATCAATTCTTCTTCTTTTTTTTAAAATCACAATGATGTTCACTGTCAATAACAGGATTTTGTTCTTCGTATAGATCACTTTTTACTAATCCAATAGCAACATGTGTGGCGCTGGAAGAAGGTATAATTACTACATCTCCTATTTTAATATCACGGCTGAAACGTAATATTTGAGCCACCGGATAGCCTGTGTTTTGTATGGTTGGATATTTTTCACTAAACTTGATTTTCAACTGTTCTTTCGCTTCATTGTCTGCTACCGGAAGATGTTGTAAATAATCAAGCGTTATACCGTTATAACCTACAGCAACATAATTGTTTCTTGTAAAATCTCCATAGTAAGATCCACCCATCGTGCGAATCATCCAGTACTTTCGTGTGTTATTGATGCTATTTAGTGCATGTATTAAAGAATTAAATTCAAGATATTCCATCGTCAAGATATGGCGAACCCCTCACTACAGTGCGCCAACAGGTGAACGATTAAAACACCTGAACCCGACTGACTACGGGTTACACTGAGGTAAGGGGTTCATTTTAAGCGTTTTTATTTTGGCAAAAACAAAGATAAGGATTGTTTATTATTTAGCAAATACAAAAGACGGGAGTTTTTTGCTCCCACCTCAAATGATTATTCTATAGGAGTAAAAGAATTGTCTTCATAATTAAGTATCTTCCCGTCAATTATAGCCGCATAAGCCATTCTCTCAGCCCATCCTTCTTGTGTATAGAACTGTACTTGACTTTGCTTATAAAAATACTTTTTGTATGCCAGTTTGATTTGTTCTGCGTCCAATTTCCGGGATGTCTGAACCCTTGTACCATTGCTATATGCTTCTAACACCTCTAAATCTATATTATCAATTGCACCTATTTTCTCCTGATAGGTAGTTTTTTTATCAGTATCTCTCCCCTCTATATTAATGACCATACCTGTCACTGTCATGTAAAAGAAAGCACCTTCGTATGTATTTGATATTCGCATATTAATAAGCCCATTGCCACCCATATTTTTTATCTTTTTGCCGACTTCTGCAAATGCTTTATCTGTGTCTACTTGATAAGATGTTAAATCCTGTAAGCCGCCCCTTGTAACAGATACGAGACTACCCAAAGGTTTGTAACTGAAATCTACATTGTTCGCTTCTGTTATGTAGATACCATTCTTGTCAAAATGTGCGTATTCTATTACTTCAGTGCTTGTAAATTGTTCTATTGTCGTACAAGAGCATAAGAGGAAAACAATAGCAATCTCAATAAATCGTTTCATAATCAATTAATTTATAGTTGTTTTTTGCGAAAAAGATTCAGTTAATGGCAAAGATAAAAAATTTTGTCGGTGAAACGCATACCAAACACAAATGATATGAAAATTAATATCAAAAAGTTTGCAGATGATATTAATATTCGTATCTTTGCACCGTGACAGTTGTGTGTCACATAACTTTTATGTCAAACCATTAAAAAAGAAAGGAGGCCGGAATGAAATACAACGAGCTCGAAAGATTATTAAAGAAAGCTGGTTGTGAGCTGAAAGATGAAGGAGGTAGGCATCCAACATGGTTTAGCCCGAAAACAGGAAAATATTTTCAGACGAGCCATCACAAATCAGAAGAAGTAAAATCTGGTACTTTGAGAAGTATCAAAAGAGATGCGGGGATTGATTAATCCCCACATCTCACACCATATTTTTTTATTTTTATATTATAAGACTGCACTTGGTAAATCAATTATCAAGTTAATTATGTAACGCACGAATTATGGAAAAAAGAAAGATCAATGTTCTTATTGAACAAGGGGTTGACGGCACCTATTCAGCCTTCATTGCTGATAATAACTGCGAATTCGGTTGTATCGGAGAAGGAAAGAGCGTTGAAGAAACAAAAAAAGATTTCTTGGCTGCCGTTGACGAGATGAAAGGTGTGTATCAAATGAATGGGAAAGAGTTTCCTGAGGTAGAATTTAATTTTACTTATGACGTAGCGTCTTTTCTTAATTATTATGTCTATGCCTTTACATTGGCAGGGTTGGCGCGTATAACTGGTGTCAATCAAGGGCAGTTGAGTCACTACGTCACAGGCAGAAGAAAACCCTCTAAAACCACTGTGGAAAAGATTGAACAATCTCTGCATGCGTTTGCAAATGAGATTGGCAATATCAAATTTGCGTAATTGAAACGGATAATTAATAATTTGGAATCCCGCCTATTTGGCGGGATTTTTTTATTCCAACCGATAAAATTCGCCTTCAATTAAATATTGTGTTTGCTGATTATTGAATTCGACTGTAAGTTTTCTGCATACATACCGCTGGTTGTAAATAACAAAAATCTTTCGCACATCGGGTACGTCTGTACTAAGGAAAGTAATGGCGTAAACTTCCGTATTTCTATAAGAGCGGATGCTTCGGTACAGGTTTCCAAGTGATTGTTCACAGACATTTTTCAACGATAAAGACATTTGCGGTGTCTTATCCTGAATCGTACCGCCCATGTGGAAATCAGTAAATGGCGCAGGATAGTTGTACTGATGCCCTTGATAGGTGTACATGTGGTATGTATCACCCGTTGACAGCATTACTTCAATGTTGTCAGACGCTTCACCACTAACCTTCTCTTCCGCATAACCGTTCTCAATAATATCTTTTGCATAACTGTATTCTACGGCTTTAGACTGTACATTCTCCCCATAAGGTACATTCAGCATGATAGATGCACCAGCCCCCCCAAGTTTCGTCAAAATACCAACCGACATCGTAGGTTTTGACGTTTGCCGGACGTATCTTCAACTCTACACTGTTGTCTGAATTTTCATCCCGTATCAAGTCTGCATACTGATTTACCTCAAGCAGGATCTTCGTATCATTCTGTGATTTGTAATTACTGATATACTCTCGTCCATTGGACGCATCAACGAATAGCGTTTTCATCCTATCCGTATCTGTCATTTTATTAAACCCATCAACCAGTGCGCCATAGTTCTCATATTCCACTCTCTTCCCAATACTATTCATTACGTCAGAATCTACTTTTAACATTTTATTTGCATAGTCGCCAGAGAAAGAGATATTCGCGCCAGCAATGTCATTTTCTTCTGAAGAATCTTCTATTTGAAGTTCATATTTTCTAAGTACATTATCCGATTTAATTTCTATCAATTCCGCATTTTCATCGTAGTATCGGTTCATGCTGACAATCTGTACCATATTATCCTTTGTATCGAAAAGGAAAATACACGCAAGTAATTTCTCACATTCGTCAACAAATGTAGATAATAACCAGTGAGGTAATGCTTTATTCATCGGTATACCATAACCATCTTCACTACCGTTATCATCCGGAAATTTACATGCTGTGATGTCACCAAATTTGCCAATTTTGTAATTACATATGTAAAGGTTGCGAAGCCATGAATCGTTGATGTCGTTTCGTGTGATTGTGTATCCAATGGATTGCATAATTCTTTCAATCACACGCAATAGATAGGGCTGGCAGTTAAGATAGGTTTTATGTGTACCTCGTATCAATAAAGAATCAATGCTTGGAAATGGATGATTAGGTATGCGTTGCAGATAAAATGTACCGTCCTCTATTGTATCAGGATCTTTATAGAGTGACCACATAAATACCATATCTCCTTGATCTACGTTGCCAAAAAGTTTAGGATAATCTTCATCGTAAATCCACCAATCCTGTCCCCCTGAAGTAAGTGCCTTTGTCGGTTTACGAACTCTAGCCAATCCAAGGTCTATCTCGTCAATATACAGGTCGTTTGCCTCATAATTAAAGTAACTTGTATTACCTACGAGTTGTAATGTGATGGATGATTCTGTTACTTTTAAGAGAATAGCTTGCCCCAAAAATACGATTCTACCATTACTGATGATTCTGGCCTCCCATCCAGTTTGCTTCTTTGTAGAAGTGATTCTATGGATGTTTCCGAAAATTTTTATGTTATTGGGTTCACTAGCTAATGGAAGTTCTATGTCTAAAGAATATTGACCTGATTTGGTGAAATATTCATTTTCGTATTCCATTGTAAAGGAAAAATCCGTTGGCAATGAAGCTGTAATATTATTAATAATGAGCTGTATCATATTATTTCCGTTTCTTGTTATTAATCAGCGTATCATATTCGTTGAGTTTTGCTTTGACACCATTCCTGCCGGATATTGTAACTACAGCATTTATATCTTTATCAAGTTTCTTATCAAGTTTCCTTATCATTCTAGTACATTCGGTCAGCATGGCCACCAGTGCCGGGTCATTGGTGGTTGTCGTGCTGGTGCTGCGCCCGGCTGACGCCGGAACAGTGGATGCCGACCGCCCGCTCCGGGTTACGGCCATCACGTCGTCAGCTGTCAGGTTGCCTACATTGCCGCTGCGTTGTGCCTCGTCGATGGCGTCGAAGATGGGACGGAGGTGCGGGTTGGCGACGGCGAAACGGTTAGCCACAAATTCGTTGCTGTGCACAATGCCTTGTGGCTGGTCCCAGTCACCTGAAGGGGTGAAGCCGCCTGTATAGAAGTTGCTTATCATCCCCTTGACAGCGGCGAATGCCGTTTCGATGGCGGCAATCTTGGCCAGTGCCGACAGTGACTTGACAAAGTTCAGCCCGATGATAGAGTCGGCCAGTGCCTTGATATAGGTTAGCCGGATGTATTGTTCGATGGCGTTGACGGCTGTCAGCAGCAACTGTTTCCAAAGATCGCGCATGGCATCGTCTTGGGCAGACAACAGGTCGCCGAACGCCTCGCCCAGGTCTTGGCTGGCTGAGCTGACAATGTTTACATACGTGTCAGCCAGCTTCTTCTGTTCCTCATATTGCTTCTTCCGCTCCTTGGTCTCTTTCTCCATCTTCTCCTTGGCATCGTCAAGGTCGCGCTTCCGCATCTGCTCGCGTATTTTGTTCTTCTGCTCTTCGCTGACGGTGGTATCGTCAAGCATCTGCCGGTAGTAGTCATCCTGCAGGCGGCGTAGTTCAGCGTAGAAATCCTCTTCGCTTGTGCCCTGCTTGTAATGCTGCATGGTGGCGGATTCAACGGCCAGTTGATATTGTCTCTGAAGCCGAGTGGAAGTTTCCTTGGATGCTTCTTCAGCGTCTTTTTCCTCCTGTTTGCGAAGATCATCACGCATCTTTATCTGAGTATTGAGTACCTGGTCGGCAATCTGCTGGCGTTCCTTGGGCTCCAGCCCGGAAACCCTCAGTTTGTCATTGAGCAAGGCCAGCTCAGCCTCCTGCATCTGCTTGTTGTATTCAGCCTGAGTCATCTTGTCATCGTTGAGATACTGCTTCTTGATGGCTGCGATACGCTTGTAGTAGGCGGCTTCGACGGCGGCGAACTTGTCCTTGTCTGTAGAACCACCACCGCCAGCCGTGTCAGCCGTAACTGAACTACCGCCAGTGCCTCCAGAACCAGCATACTTATTGTTGATAGCCACTATCTGTTTCGTATAGTCAGCCATCATGCCTTCATAGTATGCCACATTTTCGTCCAGTCTCTTCTTCTCGGCCTGCCACACTTTGTAAGCTGCAGGAGATACACCGTTCATGGCAGCCAGTTGTTCGATGGATTTACCAGCATTTTCCGGCGCATTAATTTCCCATTCCAGGTACTTGAACTTCATGGCGTCACTGCCATTTTCACGTATCCATTCAGACCGGTCGTTTATAGCTTCCTGCAACTTCGTGTTGGCTGCCTGTTGTTTGGCTGTCAACAATAGCTTTTCGATATATCCGTCAAGTGCCGCAGTATTGTTATTGATTAGCTGTCCTTCCTTGGTCAGGTCAGCATGATAGTCAGGTACAATCTCTTTGAGTTTATCCAATGCGGCCTTGCGGTTCGCATAGCTTTCGTTAGCATCCTCCAAAATGCTACGGAGTGATTCTATCTGCGCTCGTTCACCGCTGATGGAACTCTCTGCCTCCCGGTGCATATTCCGAAGTTCCCGTTGCCTCTGTGCGGCCAAGGATGTGTTTTTAGCAAACAAATAAACGGCTGCAGATATGGCTGCTATACCAGCTACAATAGCCCCAGCCGGTAACATCTTCATAACCGCCCAACTCGTAGTCATTGCCTTTGACGCCGCACCGAAACGCAGCGTCAATGCTTCTACCGCACCTCTTAGCAATAGTGTGGAAGCTGTCACCAACTTGGTTACGACATTGGCAGAACGCATCGACAGAACCAGCTGTGTGATGGCCTTGTAGTCGCCAGCCAACGCATAATTGAGTGCGATGGTAGCCGCCCGGTATGCTGTCTGTATGACAGTCGCCTGTTTGACGACCGTATTCAGCAGGGTATGATACAACACAGCGAGTTTTAAGTAGCCAATGTATGCGGCGACAGGAACCAGCAGTGCCACAATAACAGGGCCCCACTTTTGGAACCAGTCTATCAATCCCGGTAGTGTCTTCAGTAAGTTGGTTGCCAAGTTCGTGCTGACGGTGAAGGCTGGATTCAGTTTCTCTCCCAATTCTACCGCAGCCAGCTTCATTTTATTGCGGGCCTGGTCGAGCGCAGCCGCAGCCGTCCGGCTGTTGATAGCCGACTGTTCGTATGCTATGTTCGTGCCTGTAACTGCTTCTGTGTATTGCTTCACCTTGTCAATATCCTGAAGGATGACCGATGCCACGTTATACCCTTCTTCGCCGAACATGTCTTTGATGTCTCCAGCACTCAACCCCTTTGCCTTCAAATTCTCCAATGCCTGACTGAGGCCTACGACCTTGGGGTTTGTCTGGTCTGCACCCGTCTGCAAAGTGAGGAAGAATTTTTTCAGCCCGGTACCAGCCACTTCATCTTTGATACCTTTCTCAGCGAGCGTTTCGATGAGACCGACCGTCTGCTCGATGCTGACGTTGGCGCTTGCCGCGGCCACACCCGCGTTGCGGATGGTGCGTGCCTGGCTGGCTATGTTGGCTGCACCTTCTTTGGACCCGGCGGCCAGTACGTTGGCAAATCGGCCTGCCTGGTCGGCTGCCGCTCCATACTGGTTAAGTGAAAGCGTCAGGGCATCCACCGCTTCGTTGAGCTTGATGTCTTTGGCAGCCGCCTGCAGACGCATGGCTTCTTCGGTGACGGCGGCCAGCGCTTCCTTGTCGCCCAGCAGTTCGGGCTTGGCTGAACCTACCAACATGTAAGCATCGAGAATCTCGGATGCTGACTGCCGGACACGCAGCCCCTCTTTGGTCATGGTGGTAGACAGTTTCTTGGCCTGCTCCGTCAGCCAGGATATGCTATCGTCGTCCAATCCGGTCAGTGCCTTCAGTCCAGCCTGCGACTCTTCCAGTTTGTTCCGCTCGTCTCGGAATGAGCGGAGAGCAAACGTAACACCAGTCAGAAAGCCAATGATGGCCACAATCACACCACCAAACCGATTAAATCCATCTACCAGCTTACCCACGCTGATAGTAGACTTCTTCGTCTCTTCGGTGACTCCTTTGATTTCGTTACGGTGTTCCCGGAGAATGCCCTTCAGGTTGCGTATCTTCTGCATGGTACGGTTGTATTCTTCAGAACCCCGTGTCATGTCCTTGATGTCACGCTGAAGCCTTTTGACCTCCAGGTCGATGCTGTTGATGTCATTCTTGATTTCTTTGCCATCTATATAGAGGTAAACACCCCTCTTGACGGTCTTGTCACTTTTTGCCATACCTCTTTTCTATTGTGATGTTGTTGATTTTATCCAGTACCTTTTTCAATGCTTCATCGCCATAATATTCGCCGGACAGGTCGGCCAGCTGGTCGATGTTCTGCAGGATGGGAGGGTCGAGCCATGGAAGTGGTGTACGCCGGATGATGGCGTAGTGTTCATCCACCGTACGCATTCGCCGGATGCGATATTCGGAAACACGTAGCGAGCGAAGTTCGCGTCTCTTTTTTTTGTTCGCCCAAGCGGAGTGCCCCTTCATTATAACTCCGTCCTTGACAATATAGCCCCGACCTGCACCATATTCCCGGTAGGCTCCGTACCGCCAGAACCGGAAGCCAAGACCTACGTAAGCAGGTCCGCCCGCGCGATCATTCAAGAGTCGGGCTTGCAATTCCCGGCTCAATCTGCCGGAAGCCTTTGTCCGGCTAAGGATGTTGACTGACAATCCCCTTATCTTTTTAGTCCACGATTCAACACCTTTGTTGAAGGTGGACGCATTCATCAGCTGATTTTCTTTTACTTCTGCCATAAAAAATGCCGTTAACTCTTCGCAAAGCTAACGGCTG
>Ga0192245_10315_pt1 | contig 23170 bp, 17 predicted proteins | sample Koala_Koa27_M3_FD_131238 | JGI IMG/M metagenome (GOLD analysis project Ga0192245, IMG submission 131238) | Enriched cells from koala feces incubated with labeled cellulose particles, San Francisco Zoo, California, United States - Koala_Koa2-7_M3 ...
AAGGATTAAAAAGTATTTCCCTTATATGGAACTTAGAGAACATTGCTGCCAATAATCAAATGTTCGGATTCTTTGGCGATGCTTCAATAGATTTCGATGCACCCTTACTGACCATCAACCAAAGAGCAATACCATTGCATGCTTGGATACGTCGTGCAGCATCCAAAGTGACCATTGCATACGATGGCTCAATGCTTCATGAAAACGTATATATCTATCTCAAATCCGTAACAATCAAAGATATACCAAATCAGTGCTATTTAGGTAAGAAGAGTGCCGTCAACAAAGATCCTGATAATCCCGAAAAAAACTTCGGAGACCTTATTAAAGATGGCGAAAGTATTACGTATGTTGAAGGGACTTCATACGATGAGCATTGGCCCGCACGTATCACGAAAGGTAGACCATATTATTATTATTATTATGACTCTGTGGATCAGCAAAATAAGGGAGTATCTGTGTTGAGTACAGAATATAGTGATGATAATCTTGACAAGAAGAATGAACATATCCAGAAAGCTCATGGAGAAAAAAATGAGGCTCTCTTTTTTATGAAAATATGCAGGGAGAAGGAAAAGACAAACGGCAAGATCATGACGGAAATGGTGAACTTGATGCTCCGGGACTGAATAACAGACCTGAAGATGAATTCTATAAAGATCAAAAGCCCTATGGCACTTATATTGAAGTAAAGGCCTATTATGTTTCTAATGCCGAGGGTCGGGTAGGCAGTGGCGATATCACTTACCGCTTCATGTTGGGCAAAAATGTCACTACCGACTATAATGCCGAACGCAATCACCATTATAAATTGACACTGAAATTCAACAAATATGCTAATGACGTGGACTGGCACATCGAATACGAAGAACCGAAACCCGGTATCGAAGTACCCAATCCTTACTACATTTCTTATCTGTATAACAGAACTATGAACCTCCCTATAAAGATAAATACAGGTGGGGGAAACTCATCTCCTTGAAAGCCAAAATAATTACAAATAATTGGGCACCCAACGGTGCATATACAGAAGGTGATGGCCGGCTTGATTATGCTTATTGGTATGATTACGATGTGACGTCACACAAGGATTATACAGATAAAAACAAAGGAGGACAAAATCAGCCTTGGAATGGTTTTCTTTCACTATGTAGAACCACTGCAACCGTATTAACACAGAATAAAAGTCTGAATGACCCGGAAAACGGGGTCGTATGGTTAGGCGAAAAGGACGGTAAGGCAAAAGGAAATAAAGAGTATTATGAAGATTCCAAAAGCGGTGAAAGGGATTATGTGATAGAGGCAAAAGAAAACATAGAAGAAAATACGGAAGAACTTGGGAAATTTACTATTGGAAATCCTGTAGGAGCTGGCAATGAGCAAAATATTACGGCACATATTCCATTATATACGCGTGCCAAACAGATGATTATAAGTACTGGATACACTGGAAATAATCCCTATGTAGCCTACAGGCGAAGAGCCACGGTAGAAATTCAAGCTGGAATTAGATTTGCTAATAGCGAAAAGATAACTATTTTGAAAGATACAGCCGAAATACTTCAGGTACGTCGTGTTGTTAATCCTAAGGGCATCTATCGAAGTTGGGATAATGATACTCCTTTTCACGTGACACTCATGAGACTGCCTCGTGAAAATTCAACGGCATTTGAGTCTTTTACATCAGAAGGTCCTTGGAAGGCAGAAGTGGTTGAAGGTGGTGATAATATGATTTCTTTGAGCCGAACAGCAGGTGAAACGGGAACACCTATTGATTTTAAGGTAATCTTTAATAGTAAATGCCCCAATAAGGATACATCTCGATTCGCAATTATACGAATTAACTATCATAATTACACTTGTCAACATCTGATATTTGTTCGTCAAGGTGATGCACCCATTCCATTGGTAAAAAATGGTGCTAAATGGCATACGTGTAACTTAGTCACGGCAAATAGAGAAGCTGAGTCACCGTTGGATGAAGGTTCATTATTTAAGTATGGAAACTTGAAAGATGCAATAGCAGCCTCTAATCAAGTGAATTATAAAGATCCTTGGATTAATGTAACACCTGAGTCTTTTCATGTTTGGTTTCCGTACAATAATCCAAACTTAACATTGGCCACCGATAACGAATTAAAACATTGGGCGGATATTTCTTCTGAAATACCTAGTGCAACTACCCAATGGGATTTATTACTATCTGATAATGTTCGTATTGCTAAATATAATGATTTTAAAGCCCTGTTTGATAATAAAGATATAGAACAAGGATATGGAGTATTGTATGGTGATGAATCTTCAACTACTGCCACAGATATCAGACAAGTGTATGGATATATGGCGGATGGTGAGAACAAGAATACGGAGGGATGTGGTATACGTGGTTGTTTTGTATATAATAAAACAAATAGTAGAAATCTTTTCTTTCCAATAGGTGCTTCTGGTTATGGACATCGCAAACGAGCCAATTCTCAAACAGGAGCCGAATTGCAAGGACGATCTGGTATACTTCGATATGCAGCAGGTCGAGTTGATAGGTATCCAGATCCGGGGTTAGGAGATAGACCTTTGTTTTATGATTTGTATATGCGCCCAGGTGCTATTTATTGGTTATCAGATTATAGTGATGTAACAGATGCTAATGGAAATACAGACAAAACTATAGGTTGGGACATCAATTACTTTACTTTTGATTTCAACTTCATACATAAAACTAATCTCTATAATAATAGTACTGATGGTAGTGACGCTTGTTTTATCCGTTGTGTAGAAGATTAATCCACTACCTGCTGAAGATGAATAACAATCTTCTTTTCTTCCTGATATACCTCATGCTCGCCGTTACCAGCGGCAGCATGAGCGCACAGCAGAATAAAATTCAAGATCTGCCTCTTTCTGTTATTCCTTCTACCCTATGTATTCCCCATGAGCGTGCCGCCTACCTTTGGGTACACATTTGGGATGATATAGATTTTGCAGATACCTTGCGTAGTCACCATCCTGCCTTTATGGAACAGAATTTCGTCAACTTTCTTTCCCTCTTCCCGCATGCTCAAGCCGAAGCCCGTATCATGGCTGTAAAGAGTTTGATGCAGCGCGCTGAAGTTGACGAAACCGTTTATCGACTATTGGCACGGCTGGCAGAAAAATACCTTTACACTTCCGGCTCACCCATGCAGAATGAAGAATACTTCATTCCCTTTTTGGAAGAAATTGTAGGTACTTCCCTATTGGACGAAACTGAAAAGTCACGTTTTCGTTTTCTGCTTTCCGCTGCCTTGAAGAACCGTCCCGGCACAATGGCAACCGACTTTACTTATCTCACACCTAACGGCGAATTGCAAACCTTATACACCGTTCCTGCTACCTATAGGTTACTGCTACTGTTCTACGACCCCGATTGTTTACATTGTCGAGAAATCCTCACCGCTTTGAGCACCGCTTCCTGTCTGCAACAACAGATAGAAAGTAGGCAACTTACCGTGCTTGCCATTTGCGTAGGAGAAGATCGAGACTTGTGGAATCGTTCCTTGAAAGATCTGCCCACCCAGTGGCTTACAGGTTTCGATATGGGTTGTATACGCCAGGAAGAACGCTACTTATTACCTGATATGCCGATGATGTATTTACTTGATGGAGAGAAAAGGGTGGTGAAGAAAGAAGTATCGTTGCATCAACTTCTGTTGAAAATTCAAGAGTAATGCTATGGTAAGCCAATTGGAAAATATACAGAAAAGGGCGCCATAAGTGCCCTTTTTCAATCATTCTATATTGTTTTAGAACATAAATCCTAAAGAAATCATCAGGTTTCGATTCTTAGTTCCTGCATCTGAGGTTTCTGTTAAACCGAAATCGTAACCAATGGAAATCTGGTATTTCTTGCTGAACTCCATACCGGCTTTTAACCCCAGGCCAAGGTCAAAACGTTTGAAACCGTCATCACCGAAAATATTTTCAGATGAAGTACCAACACTGGATTCAAGTTCATTCTTGATTTCGCCTGTTGTTTTTAACTTCCCGAATAATCCGATTCCAATATAAGGACCTGCATTAGCAAATAAAGTGAAATTATCATTTACAGCATACTTGTAACCGATATGTACAGGAATCTCTAAATAGCAAGGATTCAGTTTGATACTACCTAAAGCGCCACCATCTACTTTAGCTCCTTTTAAAGAAAGTAATACGCCGAAATCCATATAAGCTCCTTCTGTTACTTGGGGCAATCCAAGTTCTGCCTTAACACCAGCATGGAAACCTACCCGGCTATCAAAGCCGCTAACCTTGATATTGCTTACATTCATACCTGCTGTGACGCCCCATCTAAGGTTTTCCTGTGCGTTTACACTCCCTAAACCTATCGCCAGTATGGCGACTAATGCTAGAATCTTTTTCATGTCAGTTAAGTTATTGTATTGATATTTAAAAAACTATCGGTTGCAAATATATACATATATTTGTATCTCTTTGGAAAAAAGAACAGAAATATGGAGTGATCACTTCCTTTTTATGGTAAGATCGTACTAATATTACAGAAGTATATACTAAACATTTAATTCTCAAGATAGAAATAGTTTCATTTGAAACCACTATCTTTGCCAGGTATTTACCAATATATGAATAATATGACTTATCATCATTTATCTGTCCTCGTACATCGACGGGCAGAGAAGTATGGCGACAAGGTGGCTCTGAAATACAGAGATTACGAAACGTCGCAGTGGATACCCATTACCTGGAATCAATTCTCACAAACAGTTCGACAAGTTGCGAATGCACTCATAGAGTTAGGAGTGCAGGAGGAAGAAAACATAGGAATCTTTTCTCAGAACAAGCCCGAATGCCTTTATGTGGATTTCGGGGCATTTGCTAACCGTGCAGTGACCATACCTCTGTATGCTACCAGTTCACCTGCACAGGCACAGTACATTATCAATGATGCTCAGATACGTTATATCTTCGTAGGCGAGCAATTCCAGTATGATGCGGCTTTCAGTGTCTTTGGCTTTTGTCAATCGTTGCAGCAACTGATCATCTTCGACCGAGCTGTTGTACGCGACCCTCGTGACATGACTTCCATCTATTTCGACGAGTTCCTGGAAACAGGAAAAGGTTTGCCGAACAACGATATAGTGGAAGAACGCACTTCCCGTGCATCGGATGATGACCTTGCGAACATTCTTTATACATCCGGTACTACTGGTGAACCGAAGGGGGTAATGTTGCATCACTCTAATTATATGGAGGCTTTCCGTATCCATGATATCCGTTTGGTAGATATGAGTGACCAAGATATCTCCATGAACTTCCTTCCCTTGACACATGTCTTCGAGAAAGCATGGACATATCTTTGTATTCATAAAGGCGTGCAGATTTGTATCAACCTTCGTCCGGTGGATATCCAGACTACCATTAAAGAAATCCGTCCGACATTAATGTGCAGTGTTCCCCGTTTTTGGGAAAAAGTGTATGCCGGTGTGCAGGAAAAGATTGCTCAGGAAACAGGCTTGAAGAAAGCTATGATGCTGGATGCCATCAAGGTAGGTAAGATACATAACATCGATTATCTGCGTAAGGGTAAAATTCCGCCGTTGATGAATCAACTGAAATATAAGTTCTACGAAAAGACCGTTTATGCTTTACTGAAAAAGACGATTGGTATTGAGAACGGTAATTTCTTCCCTACTGCGGGAGCTGCCGTACCCGATGAAATCTGTGAATTTGTTCATTCGGTAGGCATCAATATGTTGGTTGGTTATGGTCTGACTGAATCGACGGCTACTGTTTCCTGTTTCCTTAATCAAGGTTATGAAATAGGTTCCGTAGGTACCGTGATGCCTGATGTGGAAGTGAAGATCGGTGAAGAGAATGAAATTCTCCTGCGTGGGAAGACTATCACGAAAGGCTATTATAAGAAAGCGGAAGCTACTGCTGCTGCTATTGATAAGGATGGGTGGTTCCATACCGGTGATGCCGGTTACCTGAAAGGTGATCAGCTTTATCTGACTGAACGTATCAAGGACTTGTTCAAGACTTCCAATGGTAAATATGTCAGCCCGCAAGCTTTGGAGACGAAACTGGCTATTGATCGTTACATTGATCAGATTGCCATTATTGCCGACCAGCGTAAATTTGTGTCTGCCCTTATTGTTCCGGTCTATGGCTTCGTGAAAGATTATGCCAAGGAAAAAGGGATTGAATATAAGGATATGGAAGAACTGCTGCAGCATCCTAAGGTGATCGGTTTGTTCCGTGCTCGCATAGATACCTTGCAACAGCAGTTTGCACACTATGAGCAAGTGAAGCGTTTTACTCTTTTACCCGAACCTTTCAGCATGGAACGTGGTGAACTGACTAATACCTTGAAGCTGAAGCGTCCTGTAGTTGCAAAGAACTACAAGGAGTTGATAGATAAGATGTACGAAGAGTAAAAAATACACTTCAACAACTAATATTTCCCCATAAAAGAAGTTTCTGTTTTGTACTTTTGCAAAGTTCTATTAATTGAACCTTAAAGTATGAAACAGAAACTTTTTTATCTATTACCTATTTTAGTCTTGACCGGTTGTGGACAAGTATCTTACAAAAACACCTCATTGTCTCCTGAAGAACGTGCAGACCTGTTGGTGAAGGAACTGACACTGGAAGAAAAGGTACAACTCATGATGGATGGTTCCCGTCCCGTGGAACGATTGGGTATAAAACCGTATAATTGGTGGAATGAGGCACTGCATGGGGTTGCTCGTGCAGGGTTAGCTACTGTTTTTCCTCAGCCTATAGGTATGGCCGCATCATTTAGTCCCGAAACGGTATATGATGTATTCACTGCCGTGTCTGATGAGGTGCGTGCCAAGAATACTTATTATTCTTCTAAAGACAGCCGTGAGCGTTATCAGGGATTAACCATGTGGACGCCTACGGTCAATATTTATCGTGACCCGCGTTGGGGGAGAGGTATCGAAACCTATGGCGAAGACCCTTATCTTACAAGCCGGATGGGAGTAATGGTAGTAAAAGGGTTACAGGGCTCTGCAGACGGAAACTATGATAAGTTGCATGCTTGTGCCAAGCACTTTGCCGTACACTCCGGTCCCGAATGGAACCGCCATTCTTTTAATGCAGAGAATATCAAACCTCGCGATTTGTATGAAACATATTTGCCGCCTTTCGAAGCCTTAGTGAAAGAGGGAGAAGTAAAAGAAGTGATGTGCGCTTACAACCGTTTTGAAGGTGAACCTTGTTGTGGCAGCAACCGCTTGTTAATGCAAATCTTACGCGATGAATGGGGGTTTGATGGTATAGTTGTATCCGATTGTGGTGCCATTGCAGATTTTTATAATGACCGTGGACACCACACGCATCCGGACGCTGAGTCTGCTTCTGCCGCTGCTGTAGTGAGTGGTGCTGATTTGGAATGTGGTTCCAGCTATAAAGCTTTGGTGGAAAGTGTAAAAAAAGGGTTGATCTCTGAGGAAAAAGTAAATACTTCCGTGAAACGTTTGCTGAAAGCCCGTTTCGAGCTGGGAGAAATGGATAATTTGGAAAAAGTATCCTGGGCAAAAATACCTTTCTCTGTAGTCGCTTCTGCTGCCCATGATTCATTGGCATTGAAAATAGCCCGTAAATCCATGACGTTACTGATGAATAAGGATAACTTCTTGCCGTTGAAGCGTGGAGGACTGATAGTAGCTGTTATGGGACCCAATGCCAATGATTCTGTCATGCAATGGGGAAATTACAATGGAATGCCGCCGCATACCGTAACTATTCTGGATGGAGTACGGAATTTGCTCGGCGCTGATGATAAACTGATTTATGAACAAGGTTGCCCGTGGGTAGAAAGAACCTTGATTCATAGTGCATTCAGCCAATGCAAGTCGGCGGATGGTCCTGGTTTCACTGCCCGTTACTGGAATAATCTGACGCGTGAAGGGAGCCCTGTGACTACTACTCAGGTCACCACTCCTTTCCGTTTCTGCACTTCGGGTGCCACGGTTTTCGCTCCAGGAGTAAATCTGACGGACTTTTCTGCTACTTATAATAGTGTATTTACTCCTGTACAATCCGGAGAAATCGTACTTGAAGTATACTGTTACGGAAACGGGCGTCTTCGTGTAAATGGAGAAGAAGTGAAAGGTTTCTCTAATAAGCATGGTGCCCGTAAAACAACCCATGCCATGAAAGTTCAGGCCGGTCAATCCTATGATATAGAACTCGATTTTGAATATCTTAGAAGTGATGCTCAGCTAAACTTCGATCTTGGTTTCAAGAGAGAAGTCGATATTCAGAAATCCGTTGAGCAAGTGAAGGAGGCAGATATCGTTATTTTTGCGAGTGGCATATCTCCCAGTCTTGAAGGAGAAGAAATGGGAGTCAACCTGCCTGGCGTTAAGAAAGGTGACCGTACGGATATTGAACTTCCGGCAGTTCAGTGTGAACTGATTGATGCTTTGCACCGTGCCGGCAAAAAGATTGTTCTGGTTAACTGCTCCGGATCTCCTATCGGATTGGAACCTGAAACTAAGAAATGTGAAGCCATTCTGCAGGCTTGGTATCCGGGACAACAAGGTGGAACAGCAGTTGTCGAAGTGCTGTTTGGTGATTATAATCCGGCAGGTAGATTACCGGTAACATTTTATCGAAATGTATCTCAGCTTCCTGATTTCGAAGATTATAATATGGTCGGGAGAACTTACAGATACATGCAGGATACCCCGCTGTTCCCATTCGGATATGGGTTGAGTTACACTACTTACAGTTATGGTAAAGTTGTTCTTGATAAGAGCGAGGTTACTGCCGGACAAACTTTGAAGTTAACTGTTCCGGTCACAAATACGGGAAAACGTGGCGGTGAAGAAGTCGTTCAGGTTTATCTCAAAAAGCAAGGTGATGCGGAAGGTCCTGTAAAAACACTACGTGCTTTCAAGCGTATATTTATCCCAGCCGGACAGACTGTTAACATAGAGTTCGATTTGAAAGATAAGGAATTGGAATGGTGGGATGAACAAACCAATACGGTGAGAGTCTGTTCAGGAACTTATGATATTATGGTAGGTGGCAGTTCGGAGGATGAATCTTTGCAACGAACTTTAGTTACCATAAAATAGTAATAAAGAGTACTTCTTGAATATCAAATTACGCGGGGCACATAAAGCCCCGCGTAATTTGTATATCATCTGTTGGAAGTTATTTTCTCATGATCTGTGTGGAGTCGCAATGAATGATATTCACATTCTCCACATCCTTCTCTATATTTACTACCGGCTGATTGGCAATCGGCTTCTTTGAACGTACATCATTCAGGAATATGCCATTGCATTGTCTGAAGTCGAATGATGGTCCCTCGTCCACTGTAAAGCTGACATTGTTAAATCGTATATCTGTTGCTGTTTCCGCTTTAAATCCTTGTTCAGCTACTATATTCATATTGGAAAAAGAGAGTTCTGATACAGGCATCTCTTCAATTCCTTTTATATATCCTATTCGTTTTATATCATTTCCTGTGACATTACTCAAATGAATATTGCGGAAGATAGGTGTACGTTCACTTACAGGTTCCACTTTCGATAAACGGTCATAAAATAAGTCGAAGATAAAGGCATCTCCCTGGATATTCTTCATTACAATATTATCTACCCGGATATCTTCTACTACACCACCGCGACCACGGGATGCTTTTAACCGGATACCGGCATTAGTCCCGTCGAATACACAATTGGATATTGCCACTCTTTTTACTCCACCTGACATTTCACTACCGATGACTACTCCACCATGCCCGGAAAGCATAATGCAGTTGGTGATTGTAATGTTCTCACAGGCTTTTCCATATTTACGTCCATCTTTTTTTCAGCATTAAAAACCGCCGCCTGCAATGTTCTCACAGGCTTTTCCATATTTACGTCCATCAGCATCACATCCGGATTTGATGGTGATACAATCGTCCCCAACGCTGATAAAGCAATCGGAGATGCGTACATTCCGGCAGGAACTCGGATTGATGCCATCCGTATTGGGGCCTTTGGGATCGCTTGACGGATTATTGATAGTAACCCCGTGTATCGTAACGTTATCACAAAATGCCGGATTGATAGTCCAGAAAGGAGAGTTTATGATCTTTACATTCTCGATAAGGATGTTGGTACATTCGTAGAACTGGATAAAAGGCGGGCGGAACATACGGCGTTCCAATGAGGGTTTGTAATAGTCGGATATTTCCAGATCTTTATTAGCGTCCACCCACATCTGCTGCAGTTTATCCAAGGCAGGGAGTTTGCCGCCGTTTTCTTTTATCACTTTCCGGGTATCAAATTCCCACAGCCACCATTTTAATCCGTTTCCATCCAGTGTATCACGTCCGGAAATGGTTACGTTATCTGCTGAGTGTGCATAAATCAGTGGTGATAAACTTTTCATCACAGTACCTTCCCAACGTAAGGTGACGAAGGGCAGATAATCTTCAAACTTGTCGGAGAAACGCAAAATGGCACCCGATTCCAAGTACAACGTTATGTTACTTTTCATGTGAATGGTAGCAGTCAGGTAAGTTCCGGCAGGAAAATAAATAGTTCCGCCACCTTCCGAAGCTGCTTTTTCAATGGTTCGGTTGATTAGTTCCGTACAGGACTTGATACCTTTGGCATCTGCTCCCAACTGTTTCATGTCGAATGTGCGGGACATGGCTACCACAGCCACCATTATTCCCACAATAAAAATAGATAAACGTTTCATGGTTTGTCTTATGTTTTTTGATAGTGATAAAATTAAAATACGTGGACAAAAGTACGGAATCATACAACGGTGAAGGGGGATTTTTTGTGTAATAAGGAGTATTTATAGATTGAAGTCAAGGAAAATTGCTAACAAAAAAAGGGCTGTACATTATGTACAACCCTTTTGGCTTTTATTTGTCGGAAATTTTAGTATCCGAAGATATCTTCCTGTTTCAGTTCAATCACCGGACCTACCTTCTTCAGACTTTCCATATCCAATTCTTTCTTATCACCAAGAATACAATAAGTATATGTACGTCCCTTGATCCACTTGTTCTGGTAGTCAATAACATCCTGCAACGTCATATTCTGTACATCATTGTATAATTTGATGCGGCTATCCACATTCTGTCCCAGGTATTGAGCGCTGATGTAATCCCAGATGACATCCATCTTGATAGTACGGTCAGTACGCATGCGGGCAATCATACCATCTTTAGCAAGTTTGAAAGCAGCTTCTGATTCAGGCATGTTGTTGATGATATCATTGAATGTATTGATTGCATCTATCATCTTATCATTCTGCGTAGCAATCTGCGTACGGAGAGTGTAAGGATCGGTCATGTAACTCGGTTTCAGCATACCTGCCCATGCCGAGTAAGCGAGACCGCGGCTTTCGCGCATTTCCTGGAATACGATAGAGTTCATACCGCCACCAAAGTATTCGTTATACAATTGACGACCTGACTCTGCAGCAGGATCAAATTTCTCTCCCTTATTGGAGACTTGTGACATATAAATTTGCTTAGCTTCATACGGAGCAATGAAAATCTTCGTTTCCGGTGTGAGCAACGGTTCGAAGTTATTTCCTTCCGGAATTTCGTTCAATGTTTCCGGAGCCTGATGTTCTTTATTGATGATGGCAAGTAATTCATCCTGATTATTGGGACCATAATAAAGAATACGGTGTTTGAAGCTGTTCAACTGCTTGATACGGTCTACAAGTTGTTGTGGATCCATAGAAGTCAGTTCAGCTTCGGTCAATATGTTGGTTGACGGAGACTTCGGACCATAAGTGGCATAAGTCACCAGGCGTGAGAAGTTTTGCATCTGATTCAGCTTGGCATCCTTGCGTGATTTCAGGATATCATTAGCCATATTGGTGTAAGCTTCCGGATTAACTTTGGCATTTGCCATCAGTTTTTCGAAGAGAGCCATCGCAGCAGGCATGTTCTCGCTGAGGCCGGAGAGCACTACATAAGTACGTTTTGCACCCGGAGATACGAAGAATGAACAAGCAAGGCGGTAGAATTCGCTCTTCACTTCTTCCGGAGTCATGTCGGCAGTACCGAGATATTCCAGATATTGAGCAGCAGTACCCAATGCCTTGTCATTGTTGTTACCCATATCGAAAAGGTAAATCAACTGGAAGATGTCATTCGTTGTATTTTGTTTGTAGAGTACAGGAATATCCGATTTAGCCTTCAACTGGGTGAGGTCTTTGGAATAATCCAGGAATACCGGCTCAATAGGAGTCACTACGCTTGCCTGAATTTCCTTCAGGAAGGTGCTGACTGTATCGCGGTTCATTACGATAGGAGTGATTTCAGGTTTCGACATCTTCTTTTCATTCGGGTCTTTACCTTGCTTCTTGTAGATAACGGCATAGTTATCATCTTTCAGATATTTGTTGGCAAAGGCTACGATGTCATCTTTTGTCAGTTTAGACATGCGGTCGAGAGCGGTCACTTCATCTGCCCAATCGCTACCGTTTACGAATGATTCAACGAACATATCTGCACGTGCGTCATTGTTTTCCAACTGTTGCATCTGATACAGCTTAAAGTTGTTGATGTTGGCTTCCAGCATTTTTTCGTCAAAGTCACCCTCGCGGAGTTTCTTTAATTCGCCCAATAAGAGGTCTTTTACTTCGTCCAACGTCTGTCCTTGTTTGGGGCGTCCCTGCATCATGAATGCACTGTAGTCGCTCATAGTCATCGGGTAGCAATAAGCGCTCAGGGTCTTTTGCTGTTGTGCCAGATCCAGGTCTATCAAACCAGCCTGTCCGTTATAAAGTATCTGGGAAACCACTTGCAAAGTTTCTACATCTTTGTCTGCTGCTCCGGGAAAACGCCATGCTAAAGCAACGCTTTCAGCATCCGGACCCAGAATTTCACGTACAACAGGTGCTGTCATTGGAGTTTCCTTCGGTAAATCCAGTTTCGGCAGATCAGGATTCGGTTTCAAACCACCAAAATACTTATCAATAGTTGCAATCATCTGATCGGGATCGAAATCACCGGAAAGACAGATGGCCATATTGTTGGGCACATACCATTTCTTATAATATTCCTTGGTATTGGTGATAGAAGGATTCTTCAGGTCTTCTTGTGTACCAAGTACGGTCTATGTGCCGTAAGGATGGTGTGGGAAGAGAGAAGAAAGTACAGCCTCATATACCTTACGAGGGTCGCGGGTCAGTGACATGTTCTTTTCCTCATAAACCGTTTCCAGCTCAGTGTGGAAACCACGGATTACGCAGTTTTCAAAACGTTCTGCCTGGATTTTGGCCCAGTTGTCAATCTGGTTGCTGGGGATATCTTCTGTATAGCAAGTTACGTCGAAGCTGGTATAGGCATTCGTCCCGTTGGCGCCGATGGCAGCCATCAGCTTGTCGTATTCGTTAGGAATGGCATACTTGGAAGCTTCGTAAGAGATACTGTCTATTTTTGCATAAATAGCTTTACGCTCAAGACTGTCGGTAGTCTTACGATAGATTTCAAACTGTGCTTCGATCTGGTCGAGCAAAGGCTTTTCAATCTCGTAGTTTTGGGTGCCGAAGTTTGTGGTACCTTTGAACATCAGGTGCTCAAAGTAATGAGCTAACCCGGTTGTTTCTGCAGGGTCGTTCTTTCCACCTACACGTACGGCAATGTACGCCTGTATGCGCGGTGTTTCCTTGTTAACGGTCATGTAAACTTTCAGACCATTGTCCAGAGTGTAGATGCGCGCTTTCAGTGGATCGTTGGGAACTGTTTCATAACTGTACTTTGAGGTACAACTTCCTAAACTTATCGCTACCAGTAGGATAAGCATTAAACCAATTTGTCGGAATAGTTTGTTCATAAGCTGACTTATTAGATTGATAACTGCAAAAATATGCGTTTTTTTCATACCTTTGCACGCAAAAAGTAAATATTTTAACTAGAAGGTTTATTTTCATAGATTATGATTACCATAGAACAACTGAAAGACGTAAAGGAGCGCACCGAAGCACTCTATCGCTATTTGGATATAGAAGGAAAGAAAATCCAGGTAGAAGAAGAACAGTTGCGCACCCAGGCTCCCGGCTTTTGGGATGACCAGAAGACTGCCGAAGCGCAGATGAAAAAGGTGAAAGGTTTGCAACAATGGATAGCCGGTTATAATGAAATAAAGACATTATCGGAAGAGTTGCAGCTGGCTTTCGACTTCTACAAAGACGAACTTGTTACGGAGGAAGAGATAGACGAAGCTTATGCCAAGGCTTCCACTGCTATTGATGAGCTTGAATTGAAAAATATGCTTCGTGATGAAGCCGACCAGATGGACTGTGTGCTGAAAATCAACTCCGGTGCAGGTGGTACGGAAAGCCAGGACTGGGCAAGCATGTTGATGCGTATGTATCTGCGTTACGCCGAAACCAATGGTTATAAAGCTGTGATCTCCAACTTGCAGGAAGGTGATGAAGCAGGTATCAAAACTTGTACTATCGAAATTTCGGGTGATTATGCTTATGGATACCTGAAAGGAGAAAACGGTGTGCATCGTCTGGTACGTGTATCTCCTTACAATGCGCAAGGTAAGCGCATGACTTCTTTCGCTTCGGTCTTTGTCACTCCGCTGGTAGATGATACTATTGAGGTGAACATTAATGTTGCCAATATTTCTTGGGATACTTTCCGTTCCAGTGGTGCCGGTGGTCAGAATGTGAACAAGGTGGAGTCCGGTGTTCGTCTGCGCTATCAGTTCAAAGACCCGTATACGGGCGAGGAAGAAGAAATCCTGATTGAAAATACGGAAACCCGCGACCAGCCCAAGAATCGTGAAAATGCAATGCGCCAGCTGCGTTCTATCCTGTATGATAAAGAGCTTCAGCACCGCATGGCTGAACAAGCTAAGGTGGAAGCCGGTAAGAAGAAAATTGAATGGGGCTCTCAGATACGAAGCTACGTATTCGACGACCGTCGTGTAAAAGACCATCGTACTAACTTCCAGACTTCGGATGTCAATGGAGTGATGGATGGCAAGATAGACGGTTTCATTAAAGCATATCTGATGGAATTTGCAGGACAAGGAGAATAAATCAGAACTCTGTTATACAGTAAATGGGTATCACCTGATAAATGAAAGGTGATACCCATTCTTTTTTTAAGTGAGTCATACTTGATAGGTATGGAGCGGATATTAAGCTGATATGAATAAATTTTCTCTTTTATTTTGGAATCTTCCCGAATTTCATGTTACTTTGTTATCAGTTGAACTTTAATACTAAAAGCACATTATGGGAAAGAATAAGAAAAAGGTTATGCATAGCCGTAAAGAAGAAGAACAAGCTAAGAAAGTGTTGTTGATTATTGGTGTATCTGCATTGATATTGGTGCTGGTAATGCTGATAGGATACTCTTTCTTGGGGAAATAAGAAATAAATGTCACAAGAAATAGAACGGAAATTCCTCGTGACGGGGGATTATAAATCGAGAGCGTATGAACAAAGCCGCATTGTGCAAGGTTATATCAGTAGCGCAAGAGGCCGAACCGTACGGGTACGTATCCGTAGCGGAAAGGGATACCTTACGATAAAAGGTGCTTCCGATGCTTCGGGCCTCAGCCGTTATGAGTGGGAAAAAGAAATTCCACTGAATGAAGCGGAGGACCTGATGAAACTCTGTGAACCGGGAGTTATAGACAAGACCCGTTATCTGGTACGGAGCGGGCGGCATACGTTTGAGGTGGATGAGTTCTACGGTGAGAACGAAGGACTGGTAGTTGCTGAAGTAGAACTGGCTTCGGAAGACGAAGCTTTCGAGAAACCGGACTTTATAGGTCAGGAGGTGACGGGTGACATTCGTTACTACAACTCACAACTGAGGAAACATCCCTATACGGCCTGGTGATGTTTAACTGCCTGTCAACAGGAAGTTAATACCTTGTGCGCAAGAAGTTAAGTTCTTGTCAACAGGAAGTTAACTCTTTGCAAGCGGCTGCTAATCAGATATATTTAGAGCAAGGAATGGAGAAACTTTATGAATATCTGCCGAGAGAACTGGTCACTTTTGTATTGGTAACCTTATTCTCTTTATTGATAGGTCTTTCACAGCGGAAAATCAGTTTGAAGCGTGAAGGTGAAACGACCTTGTTCGGTACGGACCGTACGTTCACTTTTATAGGTATTCTGGGGTATTTGCTTTATATTCTCGATCCGGTGGAATATCGCTTGTTTATGGGTGGAGGAGCGATATTAGGTATGTTGCTCGGGCTGAATTATTACGTCAAGCAATCTCAGTTCCATGTATTCGGAGTTACTACCATTATTATTGCACTGATTACTTATTGCATTGCTCCTATTGTAGACACGCAGCCCTCCTGGTTTTATGTGATGGTGGTGGTGACAGTATTGCTTTTTACAGAATTGAAGCATACTTTTACAGAACTTGCGCAGCATATGAAGAATGACGAAATGATTACTCTTGCCAAGTTCCTTGCTATCAGTGGTATTATCTTACCCATGTTACCCAACGAAAATCTGATACCGGATATAAATCTCACTCCTTATACCGTCTGGTTGGCTACGGTGGTGGTATCCGGCATCTCTTATTTGTCTTACTTGCTGAGGCGGTATGTTTTTCATGAATCCGGTATTCTGGTATCCGGTATCATCGGTGGTTTATATAGTAGCACGGCAACCATTTCCGTGCTGGCACGTAAGAGCCGCAAGGCGCCTGCGCAGGAAGCACCGGAATATGCAGCAGCCATGTTGCTGGCTGTAAGTATGATGTTTCTCCGTTTCCTTATATTAATAGGTATATTCAGTAAGGAAATTCTTGCCGCTATCTATCCATATTTGCTTATTATGTCTTTAGTTACAGCTGGAGTAGCTTGGTATCTGCATCGGAAGCGTAAACAAGTTCCGGTAACAGATGAAGAGGCTGAAGAAGAAGATACTAGTAACCCCTTGGAATTTAAGGTTGCACTTATTTTTGCCGTTCTGTTTGTGGTATTCACTATTGTGACACATTACACTTTACTTTATACGGGTACTGGTGGATTGAATGTGCTATCGTTTATTGCCGGGCTGAGTGATATTACTCCGTTTATTTTGAATTTATTGCAAGGTTCGGGAGTTGCTGTTATGGTGGTGACGGCTTGCTGTATGCAGGCTATTGTGAGTAATATTGCCATAAATATGTGTTATGCGCTGTTTTTTGCCGGTGGGAAGAGCCCGTTACGCCGGTGGGTGCTGCGCGGGTTTGGTGGTGTGATTGCAATCAATGTCTGTTTGCTTTTTTTCTTCTATTTAGTATAGTTCTTCTTTGCTGTCAGAAATCCCTTTTCAGGAATTCCCTTAAATGAAGTTGTGTAATACCTTCCCGGTCATTCACTTTATGGAATGGATCTAATGAAATGACATATTTAGGGTAGTTATCTTTGATAAGTTGAAGATTACCGAATTCTCGTTCTATGGTATTTTCCGATGCAAGAAGATATGTGGCTTGTACATATATGGTCTGTTCATTTTTTTTAGCTACAAAATCAATTTCCATTTGTCGGAACTGTCCTACAAATACTGCAAAGCCTTGGCTTTTAAGGTGCAGATAAATAGCGTTTTCTATTAACTTCTCAATGTCCCCGATTCGGTTGGAGCCGGTTAAGTCATTTCTAAGTCCTAAATCCTCAAAATAATATTTTTCACTGGATTCCAAAAGGCGTTTGCCGTGAATATCATATCTGGGAACCTTATTGATGATAAAAGCATTGCAAAAGTAGGCCAGATAGTTTAATATAACAGTGGTAGTAACTTCTATCTGTTGTGTTTTCATGTATTTACTAATACTTGATGCCGAAATTATCTTTCCTGTGCTATCACTGATAAAAGATATTAAGTTTTCCAAGAAAGGCACATTACGGATTTGCTCTCTGGCGATGACATCTTTCAATATTATGGTGTTATAAATATTGTGGAGATAGTCTTGAGCTAAATCCTGATTCTCTAGGCCAATGCGATATAACTGTGGCAATCCTCCGTAAGTCAAATATTTCATTAAAGAGGAGTCAATGTCTTCCAATTGATGGAACTCCAGGAATTCTTTGTAGTTCAAACTCTGAATATGAAATTCAATATATCTTCCTGATAATACTGTAGACAACTCACTTGAAAGCATTTTGGTATTGCTACCTGTCACGATTATGTTACACTCATCATCTGCTTGTAGGCTTCTGAGTGTTTTTTCAAATTCAATAATCTCTTGAATCTCGTCAATAAACAGATAGTTCTCCTTTGTGTGGTTTAAATGTTCATTTACATATAGGGTTAATTCCTTATGGCTTTTAATGAAATCGAATTCTGCTTTTTCTTTATTGATATATATAATATTGTTTTGCTGCTTAGAGCCTGTTTCCTGGATAAGCTGTTGCAGAATACAACTTTTCCCAACTCTGCGTTGTCCGGTAAGTACGATTATCAAACCTTTGCCTATGGAAGGTCTGATTTTATCTGTATATTGAGGGCGATTGATTAGTTTCATAAATTGAATGTTTGAACAAAGATAATGTTTTTATCTTTTATAGAAGACAAAAGTGCTTCAAAATATTTTTTTATCTTTTATGAAAGATAAATTAGGGGCGTTGGTTGCTGGGTACAAGGTAAATTAGGAAATAGGGAAGGTTAGCATTAAACAGATAAAAGCACGAGTTATTCCTTCCCCTTTGTGCTTTTTAACTCCGAAATTCTCGTAGATAGAGAAAAAGGGCCTATTTTTGCCGCATTCATGTGACAAAATGACTACATTATACGTCTAATACAAAACAGTCAACTAATATTCATCAAACAAACTAAAACAGAAATGAAAATTAAATGCTCTTTGCTGCTCATTATGTTGGTGGTATCTTCATTGGTAGCGGCACAGAATGCGGCGCCTACGTTCCAGATAAAGGGAGTCTTGCTTGACTCGCTGACACAGGAAGGGGAACCTTACGCCACAATCAAAATCGTAAAAAAGAAGCTCCTGCGAATGCTTTGAAAATGCTGGTTACGGACATGAAAGGTAAGTTTCAGGAGAAAGTGCCTGGAACAGGTAATTTTGTGATGACGATTTCTTCCATTGGTAGAAATACGATTGTGAAAGATTTCACAGTGAAAGCCGGAGAGAAACTTGTTGATTTCGGAACATTGTATGTTACGGACGCTGCCAATGAATTGGGACAGGTGGAAGTTGTTGCCCAAAAGCCTTTGGTGAAGGTGGATGTGGACAAGATAGAATATAACATCGAAGATGACCCTGACTCAAAAACCAATTCTGTGATAGAGATGCTGCGGAAAGTGCCTCTGGTGACGGTAGACGGTGAAGATAATATTCAGGTAAACGGTAGCAGTAGCTTCAAGATACACGTCAACGACAAGCCCAATAATATGATGAGCAATAATCCCAAGGAAGTGTTGAAGAGTATGCCTGCCAATACTATTAAATACATTGAGGTTATCACTTCACCGGGAGCAAAGTACGATGCAGAAGGAGTGGGTGGTATCCTCAACATTGTAACCGTTGGCAGCGGATTCGAAGGATATACTGCTACTTTCAGCGGCCGGGCCAGTAACATGGGAGTAGGAGGCGGTGCTTACGCTACGATCAAACAAGGTAAGCTTACGTTGACAGGCAACTATAATTACAGCTACAATAACCAGCCTACCAGTTATTCGGACAGTTACCGGGAAGATTACAATTCTACCGACCAAAAGTATTTGGAGTCTACCAACGAGTCGGATTATAGCGGACAATTCCAACACGGCAACGTGGAAGCCAGTTATGAGATAGATACCCTGAGGCTCATTACCATGTCTGTGGGTATGTATGGCGGTGGAAATGACAATGATTCAAAGGGGAACACCGATATGTGGAATGAAGCACGTGATGCAAAGGCATATAGCTATCGTACCTTAACGGAAGGTGATGGTTCGTGGTATTCTATCCGCGGTAACATCGATTACCAGCGCACTTCAAAAAAGAATAAGAACCGTATGCTCACCCTGTCATACAAAATCAACACCCAGCCGCAGGAGAGTGACAATTATAACCGCTATCTGGATCGTTATCAGGTGCCTGAAGCTTTCCAACTTTACAACTCGCACACCTTTGGCAAGACCAATACTACAGAGCATACTTTCCAGGTGGATTATACGACACCCATCGGTAAGTTACATACCATAGAGACGGGTGTGAAGTATATCATCCGTAATAACACAAGTGAAAACAACTTTGAGGAAGACAAGAGTAGTGACGGTAATGGTAACTATGTGTATAACGAGGACCGTAGCAGTAACTACAAACACCTGAACGACATCCTTGCAGCCTATTTGGGCTATACGCTGCGTTACAAAGATTTCACCTTTAAACCCGGTGTACGCTTTGAACACACGGCACAGGATGTGCGTTACATCGTCGGTGCGGGTGAAGATTTCAAGGTAGACTATAATGATGTAGTGCCTTCCGTATCTATGGGCATTAAACTTGGACCGACGCAGACATTGCGTGGAGGATATGACATGCGAATCTATCGTCCTGGTATTTGGTATTTGAATCCTTACTTTGACGATCGTAACCCGATGTTTATCAGCCAGGGTAATTCAGAATTAAAAAGTGAGAAAAGTCATGCATTCAATTTAAGTTATAGCAGCTTTACAGCCAAATTTAATGTAAATGTATCGCTGCGTCATTCGTTCAATAACAATGGAATTGAGAACGTAAGTCGTCTGATTGGTGAAGGTGGTGAATATTTTGGACCAGACCAGGAGCATTTTGCTCCTGAAGGTGCTCTTTACAGTACATATGAGAATATTGGTAAGAGCCGTAATACTAATATGAGCTTATATCTTAACTGGAATGCATCACCCAAAACACGTATTTATATCAATGGGCGTGGTGGTTATTCCGATCTCAAAAGTCCGTCGCGGAACTTACACAACTACGGTTGGCAAGGTTCTATGTATGGTGGTATCCAGCATACTTTCCCGTGGAAGTTGCGTGCTAGTTTGAATGCAGGTGGAAGCACACCTTACATCTCTCTGCAAGGAAAGGGTAGCGGCTATTCTTATTATAGCTTGAGCGTGAACCGTTCGTTCCTCAAGGATCGATTGACGGTGAGCGTCTATGGCTCGAACCTGTTCTCCAAGTATATGAACTTCAATAATACAACTTTTGGAGACAATTTCTATTCTACCAGCAAGAGCCGTTATCCCAACCGCTCGTTTGGTATGAGCATCAGCTATCGTATTGGTGAATTGAAGGCCAGTGTGAAGAAAGCTGCCCGTTCTATCAGTAACGATGATGTGAAAGGTGGCGGTGGTACTCAAGGCGGTGGCGGTGGAGAATAATCTATAGCTAAGAAACAAAAGGAGAGGAAGCTTTTGTGATAGGCTTCCTCTTTTTTTATGGGTTATAACTGATTCTAACTCTTTTATATCTCTGTGTTACAATAATAAAATGTTATTTTGTTTGAATTGCAAGAAAATGTATATATTTGCATTTATAATGCAAACGCAACTTTGATACTTAACACTCGCATTTTTTTTGAAACTCATATATTGTTAAACTTAAATTGAGGTGTTATGAAAGTAAAACTACTATTTCTCGCGCTTTTTGCGATAGCATTGGGTGCATGTACTAAAGAAGATGAGAACTTTTCTTTTGAAGAGGAGGTAAGGGTGTTGAAAGAACGGGATCCTAATTCTCCTTTCATTCTGTTTCAGAGACAATACACTCCTTTAGGTCCAACAACAAGAGCCACAAAGTTGACTTTTAGCGATTATTTGGGACGTTCATTCAGGGCAGTGGCCTATCCTTATGCTGATGCTGAGAACTTAGGCCATGCGGTGATTGATATTAAGAGGCTTGAAGCGGATCATGATGATTACTGTACGGTGAATAGGATAGGGCATAGCGTCATGAATTCATTCTCTTTCGCTTCCTTTGACAGATATCTGGAAAAGTCACAAGTTTCCAAGAAAGTGAATAGTGGATTTTCTATAAATCTTGGTTTATTTAGTATTGGACATAAAAGAAAGATGACTGAGATTTTTAGTTCAACAGTAACCAATAATACGCAAGGTGTATTTGGAGAACTGAATGTTGCGATAGATCAAAACGTCTATGAAATGCAGTACAGCACTAATATCAGAGCAATAATAATGGAGAATTATCTGACTACGACTTTTAAGGATGAATTGTATAATACACCGATGAGTGAGTTCTATAATAATTATGGTGGTTTTGTTTTAAAAAAGTTCATAACCGGTGGGCGAGCTACCGCTTTTTATGCAGGTCCTTATAAGCAGAAGGCGACTACTGCTGTAAAGGAAAAAGCATTGGATAATGAAATTAGTGGGAGTTTCAGCTTTAAAAACGTGGGGGCTTCAGCAGACTTAAGTTTTGGTAAGAATTCTTCGGGTTCAGGATCAAGTACAGAAAATGGAGTGACAGAGTTGTCTATGGCTATAGAAACTGTTGGAGGTTCACCGGCATATCCTATATTTACTATTCCGCAGAAGTTGGAAGATGTAAATCTTGACTTATCTCAATGGATGGCTTCTCTGACGGATACAACGACTCATAGTATTGTAGATATAGCTGATGAAGGGCTAGTACCTATTTCTGAATTTATTTTGGAGAAGAATATGAAGGATAGAATAGGACTGTATATGAAAGGAGGTAATGGGCTAAAGCCTTATTATGAAGAGCCACAAATCATACTTCAATGTGGTAAGGGTAGTTTCTGGGAACCGACGGTAAGATGCTATGCATATTTGTATACTAGAAATCATGAGTTTATTACGTTATCCCATGAGATTGTTCCTGATGTGGATGTATGGATTAATACTAAATCGCAACAGCTTAGTCGGTTTTATCGTTTGAAAATAGTATCTAATAAAAATTCTTCAGACATGGTTGAGCGATATATGAAGGTGTTTGATTATGATGCCCCGCTCATGGAACGTAGTGTTTGCTATAGGGATACAAATGGGATACTCTACATCTTAGATCGAGAAAAGAAAGTTGGTTATTCTGTGCATAGCGATTACCTTTTGGATACTTATGCTATCAGGAATGCAGTTTACACTCTTCCATCTATCGATATTTCTTTAGATGAACTGAGCCAATACACTCTCATTGCTCTTTGATGAAAATATTGATGTATTATTTATT
>Ga0192245_10318_pt1 | contig 23047 bp, 15 predicted proteins | sample Koala_Koa27_M3_FD_131238 | JGI IMG/M metagenome (GOLD analysis project Ga0192245, IMG submission 131238) | Enriched cells from koala feces incubated with labeled cellulose particles, San Francisco Zoo, California, United States - Koala_Koa2-7_M3 ...
AAGAGAATGTAGAAATAATCGGAGAGTATGTTGGACGAATTAGAGCTGCTAGACATGTGGAAATACATGCTCGTGTAGAGGGTTATTTGGAAAGAATGTTATTTGTAGAAGGTAAAAGAGTGAACCAGAACGATCCTCTTTTCATTATCAATTCGGCTAAGTATAAAGCTCGTCTTGAAAAGGCAAAAGCTCAACTTAAGAAGAATGAAGCACAGGCTGCTAAAGCTAAGAGAGATGTAGAGCGTCTTGCCCCTCTTTATGAACAACATGCTGCCAGTCAGTTAGATTTAGATAATGCTGTTGCTGCATTAGAAGATGCAGAAGCAAACATAGCTATGAGTAAAGCAGATCTGGATCAGGCTGAGTTGGAATTAAGTTATACTGTTGTAACATCACCCTTATCTGGCTACATAAGTGAAAGATATGTAGATATAGGTGCATTAGTAGGACCTGGAGTAAACTCAAAGTTGGCATCTGTTGTAAAGAGTGATACTGTTTTAGTAGATTTTAAAATGACTGCTCTTGATTATTTAAGATCTGAGAGGAGAAATGTTAAGTTAGGAGAACAAGTAGAAAACCGTTCCTGGCAACCTACTGTAACTGTTACTCTGGCTGATAACTCTGAATATCCTATTAAAGGCATTGTTGATTTTGCAGATCCAGCAGTTGATCCCAAGACGGGTACGTTTGGTGTTCGTGCTGAATTACCAAATCCGAATCAACGACTTTTGCCTGGTCAGTATACCCGAGTAAAAATTTTATTGGATGTTAGAGAAAGAGCTATTGTTATTCCACGAAAAGCTATTTCTATTGAAAAAGGAGGTGTATTTATTTATGTAATCCGTAAAGATGATACTGCTGAAAAACGTTTTATACAAACTGGTCCTGAAATAGGAAATAATATTGTAGTTGAAAGAGGATTAGGAGAGAATGAACGGGTTGTAGTAGAAGGATATCATAAATTAGTTCCGGGAATGAAAGTACGTCCTGTTGATTCAGAGGGTAGAGAAGCTTTAGAAGAAATGAGAGAGGAGGATAGACGATGAATACCGGATTCTTTATAGAACGTCCGGTCTTTTCTACTGTGCTATCCATCGTTATCGTATTAATAGGTATTATAGGTGCTCTTTTATTACCTGTAGACCAATATCCACAGATAACACCGCCAGTAGTAAGGATTAGTGCAAATTATCCGGGCGCGAGTGCTTTAACTGTTTCACAAGCAGTAGGCACTCCAATAGAACAACAGTTGAATGGTACTCCAGGCATGATTTATATGCAGAGTAACAGTACTAACTCTGGTGGACTTTCTATCACAATTACTTTTGATGTATCAACAGATCCTGATTTAGCAACAGTTGAAGTGCAGAATCGGGTAAAGCTGGCAGAATCTCGTTTGCCGGCAGAAGTTGTTCAAAATGGTATAACTATAGAGAAACAGGCTCCTAATCAGTTGATGACATTAAGTTTAGTATCTGAAGATCCTCGTTTTGATGAAATTTATCTTAGTAACTTTTCCACAATTAATGTCGTGGATGTGTTGCGACGTGTACCAGGGGTAGGACGTGTTTCAAATGTGGGTTCTCGATATTATGGTATGCAAATATGGCTTTACCCAGACCGTATGGCCAATATGGGGCTTACCGTGCAGGATATTCAAAGTGCTTTAAAAGATCAGAATAGAGAATCTGCTGCCGGAGAAATAGGTAAGCAACCTGTAGTAGACATAGATATCAATTTACCTATTACTGCACCAGGTCGTCTTTCATCTGTGGAAGAGTTTGAAGATATTGTAGTAAAGGCTCATTCTGATGGCTCAATAGTTCGATTAAGAGATGTTTCTCGTGTATCTTTGGAATCTGCTTCTTATGATACTGAGAGTGGAATGAATGGGAAAAATGCTGCTATTCTGAATATTTATATGTTACCGGGAGCCAATGCTTTGGAAGTAGCAGAAAATATCAGGAAGGAGATGAAAGACATTAGTAAAAACTTTCCGGATGGTTTAGAATATATGTTCCCTTTCGATATGTCTGAATATATTTCACAATCAATCCATGAAGTATACAAAACACTTTTCGAAGCTTTATTCCTTGTAATCCTGGTAGTTTTTCTTTCTCTTCAAAGCTGGAGAGCAGCTTTGATTCCAACCATAGCAGTACCTATTTCGTTGATTGGAACATTTGGATTTATGCTGATTATGGGCTTTTCTCTGAATATGCTTACGCTATTGGGACTTATTCTTGCCATCGGTATTGTAGTAGATGACGCGATTGTAGTGGTAGAGAATGTAGAACGTCTGATGGAAGAAGAAGGGTTAAGTGCCAGAGAAGCCACTCATAAAGCAATGAAAGAGTTAGCGGGAGCATTGATTGCGATGGCTTTGATTTTGGCAGCTGTATTTATTCCGGTAAGTTTTCTGGGTGGAATTACAGGTCAATTATATAGACAATTCTCAGTAACAATTGTTGTTTCAGTCCTATTGTCGGCGGTAGTAGCTCTAACATTGAGCCCTGCATTATGTGCTATTCTTTTACGTCCTGCTAAAAAAGAAAAGGGAATTGTATTCCGTAAAATTAATGAATGGTTAAGTATTGGAAATCATAAATATACAGGTATTGTAGCAAAAGCAATCACTTCGCCTCGACGTGTATTAGCATTTGTTGGGCTTGCGTTAGTTTTTATTTTTGTTTTAAATAGAATAATACCAACCAGTTTTATGCCCGAGGAAGATCAGGGATATTTTACCATAGAACTTGAATTAGCAGAAGGAGCAACATTGGAGCGTACCCGTAAAGTCACAGATAATGTGATAACCTATTTGGAAAGTCTGCCAGCAGTGGATTATGTATTAAATGTAACAGGAAGTAGTTCTCGTGTTGGAACTTCCCAGAGCCGTGCTACATTAACTGTTATTCTAAAAGCATGGCAAGAACGAAAATCAGCGGGTATGGGAGTGGGAGATGTAATGGAAAATATTCGAAATGAACTTTATTACTATCCGGAAATAAAAGCGTATTTGAGTCGTCCTCCTGTAATCCCTGGGTTAGGAGAAAGTGGAGGTTTGGAAATGCAATTAGAAGCCAAAGGGGATGCTACTTGGGAGAATCTGGTAAATGCTACAGATACGTTCCTATTATATGCCTCCATGGCACCGGAATTAAGAAGTGTCTCATCCGCATTACAGCCGGAAATACCTCAGCTCTATTTTGATGTAGATCGTGATCAGGCAAAATTTCTTGGTGTACCTTTATCTGATGTATTCTCGACAATGAAAGCCTTTCTAGGTTCTGTATATGTAAATGATTTCAATATGTTTAACCGTATTTATCGTGTCTATATTCAGGCGGAAGCTCCTTATAGAGCTACTCAGGATAATATCGGTTTATTCTTTGTCAAAGGGCAGGGTAATACAATGATCCCGCTTACAGCATTAGGTTCTACCAGTTATACAACCGGACCAGGTACGGTAAAACGCTTCAATATGTTTACAACGGCAGCGATAAATGCAACTCCGGCCAATGGATATAGTACAGGAGAGGCAATGGCTGTTATGGAACAAATTGTAAAAGAGAAACTTCCTGAAAATATAGGTTTGGAGTGGAGTGGGCTTTCTTATCAGGAGAAAAGAGCCGGAGGACAAACCGGATTGGTTTTGTTATTAGTTTTTGTTTTTGTCTTTTTGTTCCTGGCAGCACAATATGAAAGTTGGATTGTTCCTATCGCTGTAATCCTATCGTTACCGATAGCCACATTAGGGGCTTATTTGGGGATATGGATTACGGGTTTAAATAATGATATTTATTTTCAGATTGGTTTAGTAACGTTAATTGGTTTGGCTGCGAAGAATGCTATTCTAATTGTAGAGTTCGCCAAAGTAGAAGTAGATAAAGGAAATTCTCCGGCAGATGCAGCTATTTATGCGGCTAAACTGCGTTTTCGTCCAATTTTGATGACCTCTCTTGCTTTTATTTTAGGGATGTTGCCTATGGTATTAGCAAGTGGACCAGGATCTGCTTCCCGTCATAGTATTGGTACAGGAGTATTCTTTGGTATGTTGATTGCTATTACATTAGGTATAATAATGGTCCCTTTCTTCTTTGTGTTAGTATATAAGATAAAAGAGAAAATCCAGGTAAAAAATCTTATTAAAAAGAAGAAGTAATATGAAACAGAAAAATTTATATATACTACTGCTTTTGTCTATATTTTTTACCTCTTGTAAAATTGGACAGAAGTATAGTCGTCCGGATTTAAATATGCCGCAGTTTGCAGATGTAGATACAATCTATGTAGATACACTTCAATGGCAGGATTTATATACAGATCCTGTTCTGCAATATTTGATTAGTACTGCATTAGAAAATAATAAAGATATTCATATAGCAGTCGCTCGTGTAAAAGAGATGATGCAGGCAAACCGAATCTCTTTTGCTAATATGTTCCCTGATTTTGATTTACGTTATAATCTACAGAAAGAACAATTAAATTATGGAGGAAATAATCTCAAGAACGACCCAGAAATGTCTGTAAAAGCATTTTTTAAATGGGAAATTGATTTATGGGGTAATTTAAGATGGGCGAATGAGGCTACTTTTGCTTCTTATATACAAACGGTAGAAGCCCAAAAAGCTTTAGAATTAACTATAATTTCAGAGGTCGCAACTAAATACTTTGAATTATGTGCTTTAGATAGAGAGTTATCTATTATACGCCATACAGTTGCTGCCCGTCGAGAAAGTGTACGTTTAGCAAAACTTCGTTTTGAAGGAGGACTTACTTCTGAAACGGCTTATCGACAGGCGGAAGTGGAATTGGCTCGAACAGAAGCGCTTTTACCGGATTTAGAAAGACAGTTAAAAATGAAAGAGAGTGATATCTCCTTATTATTAGGTTATTATCCTGAAGATATACCACGAGGAAAATCATTAAGTGAACAGCATCTGCCGGATTCTTTACCAGTAGGTTTATCTTCTACATTACTTGAAAGACGCCCAGACCTTAGAAGGGCTGAACAAAAACTAAGAGAGGCTAATGCAAGAGTGGGAATAGCCCATACAGATCTTTTCCCAAAATTAGCTCTTACCGGAAACGGAGGCTTTGAAAGTGAAAAGTTGGTAGACCTTTTAAAAAGTCCAGCCTGGTTTGTGAATGCAGATTTTATCCATCCTCTGTTTGCGATGGGTAAAAATAAAGCAAAGCTAAGAGCTGCAAAAGCCCGTTATGAACAGGAATTGTATAGTTATGAGAAGAGTGTGTTGACTGCATTTAAAGAAGTGCATGACGGAATTATTAATATGCGTAAGATAAAAGAGATGCGTATTTCCCAGCAACGATTAGAAGAATCTGCAAATACCTATGCTCAATTGTCTTATCTTCAGTATATTAATGGTATTACCAGTTATATGGATGTACTGGATGCACAACGTCGTCTACTTGAAGCACAAATTGCTTTAAATAATGTAGAGTTAAAAGAATTATTAGCTGTGGTACAGTTGTATAAATCTTTAGGAGGAGCATACTAAAGAGAGAGTATATAAAAAATCCCCTTATTTCATTAGAATAAGAGGATTTTTTATATCAAATATGTTATACTATGACTGTTTATGGATTTTAAGAAATAGAGAGACTAATTTTAACGTTCGTTTTAATTCTACAAAGATATTAACTTTTGTCATATAAAAGATTTTTTCCTTTAAAAAATACATTTACTTCCTTTTTATTCCTTTAAGACAATCATTCAGAACCTTTACAAATAAAGAGTTTTTTTAAAGAATATAGAGTTAAAATATGCATTAATAAAACGAACAATTATTTTACTCATATTACTAACTAATTTATTAATTAAGATGAAAAAATTATTATTACTTATTGCTCTTGTTGCAGGAATGAATCTATCGATGAAGGCGCAATCTGATGAACCAAAGGTGCAATTTGGTGTTCGTGCAGGTTTAAATGTTTCAAGTTTTGGTGGAGATATCAGTAAGAAAGATAAAGGAGACATGGGTTCTTCATTAGCAGGTTTTCATATTGGTGGAATTGTAGACATCAACGTTGCAAATAATTTTTATATTCAGCCTGGTTTATATGTAACTACTAAAGGTGGAAAAGGAAAAGAATCAGGAAGTGATTGGGAGTATAAAGAAACAGCTAGACTTACTTATTTGCAGATCCCGGTGTTAGCTTCTTATCGTATTCCATTATCAGACAATGTAAAGTGGCAAATCAACGCAGGTCCTTATGTGGCATTTGGTTTGGCTGGAAAATTAAAGTGGACAGATATTGATGAAGGAGATAAAGAGACAGGAGATTATAAACTATTTGGTACAGAAAAAGATCAAGAGAAATCTATCTTAAACCGTTTTGATGCTGGTCTTAGCTTTGGTACAGGTGTAAGTATTACTAATTTCTATGTAGGTGTTAGCTACGATTTAGGTTTGGCAAATATCTACAATGAATATGACGATATAAAATATTCTGCAAAGAATAAAAACTTTATGGTTTCTGTAGGATATAATTTCTAATTTGTAAAATCCTGAAATTTAATTACTCTAAGTAAAAAGGGTAGGATTTTTTCTTTAAGAATTAGATATACTCTAACTAATAAGATTTTATGATACTTATATAATTTCTCAATGAGTTAAATCCAAAAGAATTTCATAAAATCTATTACAAGAATTGAAAGATAGATTATTTATAAGATAATAAATAGAATTTATTGACCTTGTTTGTAAGAGGCTATTTCCAATAGGAGATAGCCTTCTTTTTGTTTTGTAGATAGTTTCTTGATATGTTATCAAAGAAGAGTTAGCTTGTGTAATAAAAAAAACATATGATATTTTGTTGATATATGCTAAAATTTATTTACCATCAATTAGCAAGTAAATAAAAAATAACTACCATTGCCTTTAGGAGATCAGTTTGGTTATAGAGAATAATCAAATTAAAATCAATAACTAACACTTATTAATTAAACATTATGGAAGACGACTTGAAAGCTATTGAATGGCTAAAAGAGACCATTCGAATGAAAACCATTTTGGGAAATGAAACAGAAATGGCTCGTTTCATTCAGAAACTTCTTAAAGAAGAAGCGGATATTGATAGTACATTAATTCCTCTCGACGGAGATGAAAATCGCTGTAATTTAGTTGCGACTTTAGAAGGTGAGAAACCTGGAAAAGTATTAGGTTTCTCGGGTCATATGGATGTCGTGCCTTTGGGAGAACAACCGTGGAGTGTAGATGATCCGTTTGGTGCAGAAGAAATCAACGGTCGGATTTATGGTCGTGGTTCGAGTGACATGAAAGCTGGTTTGATGGCTGCTGTGGTTGCTATGATTAACATGAAGAAAAATAAGGTACCATTTGAAGGGGCGATCAAATTATTTGCTACTGCCGGCGAAGAATCTGGATTGTTGGGATCTCAGCAATTGGTAGAACAAGGATATGCCGACGATATAGATGCAATGATCGTAGGTGAACCAACTCAAGGAATTACTTTTGCAGGACACAAGGGAGTTTTAAGAATAAAAATAACCACTGATATAGATGTTCCGGCAGGAGAAAAACCTGCACCTGGTAAAAATGCCATTAATTATATGCTACGGTTTTTGGATAATTATGATGAACAGTTTAAATTATCCGATTTTGTAGAAGAAACTGATACACGGTTGGGTTTAAATATAAATATAAATCCACCGACAATTAGTCTGAATTTGGTAGGTAATGAAGTAAATGAAGGTGAGTTTGAAGAAACCAAAGCCCCTAAAGAAGAAAATATTGATACTACTCATTGGGAAATTGCTTTTGAGGTTCGTACTAAACCTAACCTTAATCAGGAGGCTTTACTTGCGAAATTAGAACAACTCATGCGGCAGACAGAACAAGAGAACCCAGGTCTTACTATGCAGTTAAAAGTTTTTGTAAGAAATGAGCCGGTGAGTACTCCAAGAAGTCATCCTTTTGTACAGTTGGTTCGTAAAGCAAACCGTGCTGTTTTTAGTTCACCTCTGGATCTTCCCGGATGCACGGATGCTTCAGAATTTATAAAACTCAGAAAACCAACACCGGCAGGTGAACCGGTACATCTTCCTATTGTGATCTTTGCACATGCAAATATGTTGACAGCACATAAAACAGATGAATATGTTGACATTAGTTTATATAAAGAATCTATTAAGATATATGAAAGAATAATAAAGCAATATTTAAAACCTACTTCTGAAAATTAATAAAACCATGGAAAACAAAAATAAAAATGTCTCTTTTGATAATGAGACTGCAATCCTGGATTCTTTTACAGAGTTATTGAAAGATGTAAATCTTGAATATGATGCGATTTCTACTTCTGCTACTGAAACAACAATTATGGCAACAGTGGCTGGAAGTCAGCAAGGAAAAATCGTCGGAATTATTGCTCATCTAAGTCCTGATAATAAAAGCATAGAAGATATTTATAACGGAACATGTAATGCTATTCGGACCATAGCCAATTTAAAAAACACCTCCTCATTTCCAGGTACGATTAAATTAATGATTTCAATTGCACAAGATGCTTCTCTTGTAAAAGTTGGCATAGAGGAGTTAGCTTTTATTGGTTATACTGCGGATCTGGATGCTGTACTTGTCATTAAACCAAAAGATAAGAATGTTGAAAATGACTTACTGTCACTGGATTTTATGACAGAAGGTTTATCAGTACATGGATCTGCTCCTCAGATAGGGGTAAATGCAATTGACCATATGAGAATATTCCTGAAAAGGTTTGAAGAATTCCTGGCTACTATAGAGAAAGAGCATGAAAATTCATGTCATGTATTGGAAAATTTGGGAGGTGGTAGCGCTCCTAATACAATTCCTGATAATTGTGTGGCAAAAGTTAATATTTATACAGATCCGTTTTTATACCAGGAAATTATGGATGGTATAAAAGTGATAAAACTACAGTTGGAAAGTGAACTCAGACGGTTTAGATTGACTTACAATGAGTCTGTAGATATTCAGGATGAAATAGGAGATTGGTCAAGAGAACTACCTGTTATCTTATTAACTTCCGGTGAACTCACAGATAGTACTATTAAAAAGTTTCTGGTAATAGGAAATTAAGAGTAATCGCAATAAAGAAGTTAAGGTTGTCTGGTTTCTCAGACAGCCTTAACTTTTTTTATTTTACCTTAAAAGTGGAAGGCACAAAGAAAGCAATTATGCCAATACCAATAATGATGGCTCCACATACAATAAAAGAAGTGGTTACTCCTAAGCTATCAGCAAAGAAACCAATACCTATCATTCCAATTAAAGAAGGAACCAGACTAAAGGTATAAAACATAGAAAATACTCTTCCTAAAGCAATCGGTTCTACATTCGTCTGAACAATTCCGGTAAAAGCCGAATTATAAACAGCTCCCGAAATACCTCCGATTGCGGTAAGTATAGCAAACCAAACGAAACCATTTGATGATAGTACTCCTGAAAACAGGAAAGTAAAACCAATTAAAATGTACATTAGATTCACCAATATTACTTTGTGTACATTATAAACCTTCGCTCCCATAACGGCACCACCCAGCAAAGCACCTACTCCCCATAGTATCTCAATCAGACTAATTTGAAAAGCATTTCCCTGGAAATGATTCAATGTCATAAGAGGAAATAAGATACTAACCGGTATAATGAAGAAGGTAACTAAGATTGAAAAGAAAAAGATCCAGGTTAATCCACGATTCCTTAAAACAATCATAACTCCCTCTTTCATCTCTTTCCATACATGAGGAGTTTCAATTGTGCTTAGGTCAGGATTCGGTATTCTGACAAACAGTAAAGAGGTACAGGCTATGAATGCTCCGGCTATATCTAATAACAATACATATTCAATGTTCCATACACTGATAAATAAGGCTCCTAAAGCCGGACCGCCAATATTGCCCACAGAATTAATAATCTGGTTGATCCCGGCAATGCGTGTCAATTCTTCTTTTGGAGCCAATAAAGGAACAGAAGCCTGCATGGCTGGCATGTGAAAGGAAGAACCAATTGAACGAAGAGCCAGTAAAATAAATATATGATACATTTCTGCTATCTCCAGCCAAAAAAGGACAGCTAACAAGAAAGTACAAAATGCAATAAAACTATCTGCCAGGATCATCACCACTTTCCGGTTCCATCGATCAATAAATACACCGCTTACCGGACCAATTAATGCCTGAGGCAATATTCCGGCAATGGCTGCATAAGCTAACATTTCAGCAGATTCAGTTTCTATACTGATCCATAAAATGATGGCAAAGTTTACAATTGTACTACTAAGAAGAGAAAAGAATTGTCCTGACCAGATAATGGCGAAAACCTTTTTCCAATTTTCCATAACGCTAAATAAATAAAATAAACCTCTTCTTTAGAAAGAGGACAATAAGTAAATAGAAAGGATTAAATAAAAAGACTCAGGTAAGAGATTACCAGAGTTTAATAAATGCTATGGAAACAATATACTTCATTAAAATTTATGTTTATAATCCAAAGATAAGAAATAATTGTCAATTGTCAATTGTCAATTATCAATTGATTACTACTTTTGTATAAATAAGAAAACAGGAACCCGATGCCATTAAACTTACAGAAAAACTTACCGGCAATAGAGCTGCTTAAAAAAGAACATATCTTTGTGATGGATTCTTCACGAGCTTCCGAACAGGATATACGTCCTTTACGTGTATTAATTTTGAATTTGATGCCTTTAAAAATAACAACGGAAACAGATTTGATCCGTTTGTTGAGTAATTCTCCTCTGCAAATAGAAGTAGAATTTATGAAAATCAAAGGACATACACCAAAGAATACACCTATTGAGCATATGCAGGAGTTTTACAAAGACTTTGATGACATTGCTTCTGATTATTACGATGGTATGATCGTAACGGGTGCTCCAGTAGAACAACTAGCTTTTGAAGATGTTACTTATTGGAATGAAATTACTTCTATCTTTGATTGGGCACGTACACATGTAGCCTCTACTTTATATATATGCTGGGCTGCACAGGCGGGATTGTATCATTTTTATGGAGTACCTAAATATGATCTTCCTGCAAAAATGTTTGGTGTATTTCGTCATACCTTACGTGAATCTTATTTACCTATATTTCGTGGATTTGATGATGAATTCTATGTTCCTCATAGTCGCCATACCGAAATACGGAGGGAAGATATATTGAAAGTCTCAGAATTAACCCTTTTATCAGAAAGTGAAGAGTCGGGTGTTTATATGGTTATGTCGAGAGGGGGACGTGAATTCTATATTACCGGACACTCTGAATATTCTCCTTACACACTAAATGATGAATATATACGTGACCTGAATAAAGGATTACCCATACAGGTTCCGGCTAATTATTACCGGAATAATGATCCGGCTTTAGGACCTGTTGTCAGATGGCGTGGACATGCAAATCTGCTATTTACCAACTGGCTGAATTATTATGTATATCAGCAAACTCCATTTAATATAGAAGATATTAAGAATTTAGGAAGTTTAGTGTAAATGAAGATCATCCCCCGTCGTATTGAACTTCTTTCTCCGGCAAAAGATTTAGCATGCGGAATAGAAGCAATAAAACACGGAGCAGACGCTGTTTATATAGGAGCTCCTAAGTTTGGTGCACGTGCTGCTGCCGGAAATTCCCTGGAAGATATCCGTCAACTTTGTACCTATGCACATCTATTTGATGTCCGGATATATGTAGCTCTTAATACCATTCTCAAAGAAGAAGAATTACAACAGGCAGAAGAGTTGATCTGGCAATTGTACGATGCCGGAGTAGATGCACTGATTGTGCAGGATATGGGAGTTACACAGCTAAACTTACCACCAATTCCTCTACATGCAAGTACCCAGACTGATAACCGGACGATTGAGAAAGTAAAATTTCTTGAGGAGAAAGGTTTTAGACAGATAGTACTGGCAAGGGAATTGTCTTTATCCGAAATCAAACAGATTGCCGGCCAGGTCACTGTACCCTTAGAAGTATTTATTCATGGTGCTTTATGTGTTAGTTATAGCGGACAATGTTATCTTAGTGCAGCGATAGGGGGCAGAAGTGCAAATAGGGGAGAGTGTGCACAATATTGCCGCTTACCTTACCGGATGGAAGATGCAGAAGGAAAAATAATTTCCACCTCAAAGCATCTACTTTCTTTAAAAGATATGAATCGTTCTGATTATTTAGAACAACTATTGGATGCAGGAGTCTCTTCTTTTAAAATAGAAGGGAGACTGAAAGATATTTCGTATGTGAAAAACATCACAGCTTATTACCGAAAGAAGCTGGATACAATATTAGCACGTAGGAAGGAGTATAAAGGAGCTTCTTCAGGTAGATCAAAGATTTCCTTTGAGCCTATACCGGAAAAAAGCTTTAATAGAGGATTTACTCCTTTCTTCTTACACGAACGCACGGCAGATATTACCTCTTTTGATACCCCTAAGTTTATCGGTGAATATGCCGGAAAAGTAAAAGAAGTCCGTTCAGATCATCTAATCCTTGTAAATAGTAAGATAGAAATACATAACGGCGATGGTTTCGTCTATTTTGATCCTAAAGGAGATTTACAGGGATTTCGGGTAAACCGGATAGAAAAGGATCGCCTCTATTTTGCTGATAAACCCTCTATCGTTTTAGGTACTGTTCTTTATCGAAATGGTGACCAGTTATTTGATAAGCAATTAAGTAAAGAAACAGCCGAAAGAAAATTAAAACTGGATATTCTTTTTACAGAAAATAACTTTGGCTTTTCGTTAGAAATAAAAGACGAAACCGGAGCCTCTGCTGTTATAACAGAACCCTTGGAAAAAGAAGTAGCTCGCAAACCGCAGGAGGAGAATATACAGAATCAGCTATTGAAATTGGGAAATACTATTTTTGAGTCTGACCATGTACACATACAAATGGCGGAAAACTGGTTTATTCCATCTTCCTTATTAAGTACGATGCGACGTAAGGTAATCGAAAAACTGATTGCCAATAAACGGATGAGGTATCAAAAGGAATGGGTGAAGCCCTCTGTTTATAAAAAAGAAATTCCTTACTTTCAGCATGAGTTAACCTATTTAGGAAATGTATCCAATAGTAAAGCCTGTCAATTTTATAAGGAAGCGGGTGTAAAGACAATAGCAAATGCTTTTGAATTAAAGCCTGTACAGGATGTTCCCCTCATGTTTACCAAACATTGTTTACGTTATAGTTTTGGATGGTGTCCTAAACATCATAAAAAACAATCCCCTTATAAAGAGCCTTTCTTTCTGGTATATAAAGACACCCGATTGAAATTAAAGTTTGATTGTAGTGCCTGTCAAATGACAGTATGGGAAACAAATAAATAAATTATATATAACTAATATGAGATCACTTTTATACGCATTGCTTATTATTTTTAGTCTAACTCTTCCGGCTTGTAAAGAAAAACAGACTATACTTGATCCGGATAAGCCTGTCTATGTAAAGATCAGTACCAATATGGGAAATGTTACGGTTCTTCTGTATGATGATACCCCACTTCATCGGGATAATTTTATCCGTTTGTGTCAATCAAATGCACACAATGGAGTTATATTTCATAGGGTAATTAAAGACTTTGTGGTACAGGGAGGTGATCCAAATAGTAAAGAAAGAAAACCAGGCGTTCGTTATGGTGATGGAAACGGAGGATATACCGTTCCGGCAGAAATCCTCCCTCATCATTTTAATAAACGGGGAGCATTAATTGATGCAAAGAAAAGTGATGAGGTTAATCCACAAAGAGCATCGGCTGGAACTCAATTTTGTTTTATACAGGGAAAAATATTTACAGATGAGGAACTGGATGAAATAGAAAAAAGAATCAATGCTATTCGTTACAATTGGTTATACTATACGTTTGTAGATTATTTGATAAAAGAAAATCCAAGGTTAAAAGAGGATTATAATAAAGATCAGCTGAATCAGGAAGCATCGATTATGCTTGCTGATACCATGTCAACTCTATTACCTCTTTATATCTCTCCGGAACGTCGGGAAATATATAAAACTATTGGTGGTGCTCCTCATTTAGATGGTTCGGTAACTGTATTTGGAGAAGTCGTAGAAGGTCTGGATATCGTTGAAAAAATGTCTCTGGTAGAAACAGATGCTAATGACCGTCCAAAAGAAGATATCGTTGTTAAATCTACTAAAGTGTATCAGAAGTAATTTATCTAATAAGAGATATTTAAAGAATATACGTTTTTGCTGGCACAGATTTGGCTAAGGTCGATCTTTGATTCCTAATCACGAGCATTCGGAAGATTTGTAAGTGCCAAGGGCACGGTACAATATAGCCCCGTACGCAGTGCGGGGGATAGAGGATTGATGAGGTTATAAAGTGCTGTAAGTACGTAACTTTATCATAGATAATAGAGATAAGTACATTTTCTATGAATTCCTATAGTGTTGTTTCGTCCTTTCAGGACTCCATGAATGGGGATATATCTACCCCGCACTGCGTACGGGGCTATATTGTTTCGTGCCGTTGGCACTTACAAATCTTCCGAACAGTTGTAATGTCTTAATTTGCATTAGCGTAAGAAATAGGGTGGTTTAAGAAGAGTCTACCCTGTAATTAAAAAGAATGTATAATATGTATAATTCTTTTTATGCTGTATACTAATCTATTTATATATGAGAACTAATATGTTTGACCAAGCCTAAATAGATGTTACACCCAGGATCAATAGGTATTTCAACCTTGCCTGAATGAATGTTGCACCTGGGTCAAATGATTTGATTCTCTATAGGAAAGTAAGAAGGAGTAAGGATAAAGATATATATTTCCCTTTGTATAAACAACCAAATGGTCTTCCATTTTATCAGATTTGTGACTTAAGATAAGCCATGTATTTCTCTACCTCTTCCAGGTTCTCAGGTGCCGGACTCCAGGGGGCAAAGTTCTCTTCTGTAAGAGGAGCGTAAGGTCCCTCTTTAGCCTCATAAATAACAGAGCCGGATTCCAGTACAATTAAACCATGCCATACGCCGGCTTTTATATCTCCTCCATATACCCCATTTGCCGGATCTAAAATGGTCTTCTGTATAATAGTACCTTCGTCGTCAAAAATAAATACAGCCACCTTGCCTCGCAATAAGATATATGCTTCATCCTTTTCGGGATTTAAATGACGATGCGGTCTTAGATAAGTTCCTGGTTCCAGTGCATTGATTAAACGATTGAGAGGATCGTTTAACTCCTCATGGAAATTATGATTCATACGAAGTCGAGGAGATTGTTTTGCTTGTATAGTTGTTGCATTGAGAAGTTTTTCTGTAATAATCTTCATAAAAGTAAAAGTTCATATTATGGTCTGCAAATATAGTACAGATTCGTTGAATAGAGAAAGATAAAGGGAAGGATTCCATAAAAAAGAGAGACCCTATACAGGATCTCTCTCGTTTTTAGAAAAGGAATTGATTTCAATGAGATGTGTCTAATAATCTCTTTAATACTAAATTGTAGTTTTTCAAGCAATAGTTATCTCCGGATTGAGATATATGTCCTGAATAGAATGGAGTAATTCAACCCCTTCCTGCATCGGACGTTGAAAGGCTTTTCTTCCGCTAATCAACCCCATACCGCCCGCACGTTTATTAACGATGGCAGTAACAACAGCTTCTTTTAAATCGGAAGAACCGTGTGATTCTCCACCGGAATTAATAAGTCCGACTCTTCCCATATAACCGTTTGCAACCTGATAACGACAAAGATCTATCGGATGTTCGGTGGTGAGTTCCGTATACATCCGTTGATCTGTTTTACCAAAACCAATGGACATAAAACCACCATTGTTAGTCGGTAGCTTTTGTTTAACAATATCAGCCTGAATAGTAACACCCAGATGATTAGCCTGTCCGGTCATATCTGCAGAAGCGTCGTAAGAAACATTATCCTTTTTGAAAGCATTGTTACGTAGGTAACACCATAAAACAGTAGCCATACCCAATTCGTGGGCATATTCAAATGCTTCTGCTATTTCGATGAGCTGACGACGGCTTTCCTCAGAACCAAAATAGATGGTAGCTCCCACAGCAACAGCTCCCATATTCCATGCTTCTTTGACTGTTCCGAATAGTATTTGATTATAGGAGTTTGGATAGGTGAGTAACTCATTGTGATTAATTTTTACAAGAAAAGGAATTTTATGGGCATATTTACGTGCCATAATTCCCAATACACCAAAAGTAGAGGCTACAGCATTACAACCTCCCTCAATTGCCAGTTTAATGATGTTTTCCGGATCAAAATAAAGAGGATTGGGTGAAAAAGAAGAACCTGCTGTATGTTCGATACCCTGGTCTACCGGCAGAATAGATAAATATCCTGTATTGGCTAATCGTCCATGTCCGAACATAGCCTGTAAACTTCTCAAAACCGGAATATTCCTATCGGAATCTTTCCAAATTGTATCAATCGCATTTGGAGAAGGAATATGAATGAGTGATTTGTCTATCGTCTTGCATTTATGATTGAGGTAATAGTCACTTTCATGACCTAATAAACCTATGATTTTAGAAGTATCCATAAAGTTGATGTTTACTCCTATAACAACTTTTTAACAAAATAAGTTCTCTTTTCTTGTTACTTTTTAACAAAATTATTCAACAACCTGATTTTATCTTTTTCTTTTGCGAAAGATTATAAATGCCAGATATGGCTACCCCAAAAGTTACAGCTACCAGAATAATAAAAAGATTAATAACTCCTTCTGTACGAAAAGAGAGTTTTAAAAGAATCGTAGAAATTACAAAACCTGAGTTACGGATAACTTTATTAAAGCGATGGTCTATATTATACATAAAAAGCAAGAGTAATACCTCTGTTAATATTAAAGCGGTGAAGAAAGAACCAAAAAAACGGGTATTCAAATCTTTAATAATGGATACCACATCATTAAAACGAATTTCATTTACATAGGGTAAGTGGAGAAAACTTTGAATAAATAAAATGGCAAACAGACCTAATAATCCTAAAGCTATAACTTTCTTTATAAGAATGTACTGGTAACGGGGAGTATCTGAAATTATTTTATTTTCTTCCCATACAGGCATTTGCTCAGTAAATTTATAAAAACAGATGATAAGAAGAAGCAAGAGAAGAAGACCTCCGAATAAAATCAGTAACTCCATAATAGTTTCTTTAGTGAACTCTAATGTCCCAATCGATAACCTGCCTAATTTGTCAAATAATCCTCTGATTATAATCAAAGTAACGATTTCATATTGTTTACCCAGATAGTAAGTAATGGATTTAGGTAAATAATAAATAAGTAAGTAAATCTCATAGAGTAAAATAATCGTGAAAGGAGTATAAATCGTATAAATAGGATCTGTAATAGCGACTGCTTCCGGATAAATATCCTGCTCTATCCATCGATTCGAGATTAATAACACTAACATAAAATGAATGACAAACGTAACAATGGCTGTGAGGAAAATAACTTTCTCAAACTCATTCTTTCGTTTCTCAGATAAGAAAACCTGATAGGTATTATTTATGATTTGTGGAAGATTCATTTTTAAAATAGGAGATTTTGTCTGTAAAAGTAATAATAATTTAAAGGAATAGTTTTCCTGTAGGGTACGGAATTGCTTCCGATGTGGTTGAAACTGTTTCTGTAGGGTACAGAAAGATATTCAGAATCACGGGATCTATTTCCGTAGGGTACGGAAAAGCATTTAAAATGTTTTGAAGTTCTTCTGTAGTGTACGGGAATGCACTTAAAATGTGGATATATACTTCTGTAGTCTACAGCTGGACATTCTGTGGGTCTGACTGTTTTTTGTATTGTATAATAGCTATTTTATGTATCGGAAAAGAAAAAGCGAAGCTGAATCCTATCCAGCTTCGCTTTGTTTATTCATTAGTTTTTAAAAACCAACTTCTCATTTTCCATATCAATAGTGATCGGTTTGGCTTTATCGATCGTACCTCCCAGAATAGCTTTGGATAACTCATTCAATACATATTTCTGAATTACCCGTTTCACGGGGCGGGCTCCAAATTGAGGGTCGTAACCTTCTTCTGCAATGAATTGTAAAGCCTCGGATGTGAAATTCAAAGTGATACCATTGTTTGCCAGTGTTTTCTTTACCTGATCTAACTGTAATTTTACAATTTTACGTATTTCCTGTTCATTTAATGGGGTGAACATGATAATTTCATCAATACGGTTGAGGAATTCAGGACGGATATTCTTTTTCAATAGTTCAAGTACCTGAATCTTTGTTTCATCTACAATTTTATCGTGATTCATAGGGGTGATCTTTTCGAAATTCTCACGAATGATAGATGATCCCATATTACTGGTCATGATAATAATCGTATTTTTGAAGTTTACAACACGTCCTTTATTATCCGTTAACCGTCCATCGTCTAATACTTGTAACAGGATATTGAATACATCCGGATGCGCTTTCTCTATTTCATCGAATAAAACAACAGAATAAGGTTTCCGGCGAATAGCTTCGGTTAGTTGTCCACCTTCGTCATATCCTACATATCCCGGAGGTGCACCAATCAGACGAGTAGCACTGAATTTCTCCTGATATTCACTCATATCAATACGAGTCATCATGTTTTCATCGTCAAACAGATATTCCGCCAATGCTTTAGCTAACTCTGTTTTACCTACTCCGGTTGTTCCCAAAAAAATAAATGAACCAATAGGACGTTTAGGATCTTGTAATCCCGCACGACTTCTTCGAACAGCATCCGAAATGGCTGTAATGGCTTCATCTTGTCCGATCACCCGGGTATGAAGTTCTGATTCAAGTTTCAGGAGTTTATCCCTTTCACTTTGCATCATTTTACTTACCGGAATACCTGTCCAGCGGGCAACCACATCAGCAATATCTTCGCTATCTACTTCTTCTTTGATCATAGCGGAAGTTCCCTGCATACTATGGAGTTTTGATTGTACTTCTGCAATCTCTTCCTCTTTCTCTTTGATTTTTGCATAGCGGATTTCAGCCACCTTTCCATAATCGCCTTCTCGTTCTGCTTTATCAGCCTGGAATTTCAAATCTTCAATATCAATTTTATTCTGCTGAATCTTATTGATAAGCTCTTTTTCGCTTTCCCATTGTGCTTTCTGTTTCTTTTCCTCTTCTTTCAGGTCTGCGATTTCTTTATTCAATTGTTCCAGTTTAACTGTATCATCTTCCCGTTTGATTGCTTCCCGTTCAATTTCAAGTTGCTTAATACGACGGGTGATTTCGTCCAGTGATTCTGGTACGGAATCTACCTGCATCCGTAAACGTGCAGCTGCTTCATCCATTAAGTCAATTGCCTTGTCTGGTAAGAAACGGTCGGTAATGTAACGACTTGAAAGTTGTACTGCCGAAATAATCGCATCGTCTTTGATACGGATTTTATGATGATTTTCATACTTTTCTTTCAATCCACGAAGAATAGAAATGGTATCCAGTTCATCCGGCTCTTCTATTAATACTTGTTGGAACCGACGTTCGAGTGCTTTGTCTTTTTCAAAATATTTCTGATACTCATTTAATGTTGTGGCACCAATCGAACGTAATTCTCCCCGTGCAAGAGCTGGTTTTAAGATGTTAGCAGCATCCATGGCTCCTTCACTTTTGCCAGCTCCTACTAATGTATGGATCTCATCAATAAAAAGAATAATCTCACCGTCTGATTTTGTTACCTCATTTACTACTGCCTTCAAGCGTTCTTCAAACTCTCCTTTATATTTAGCACCGGCAATTAATGCCCCCATATCCAGTGAGAATATCTGTTTGGACTTTAAATTTTCTGGTACGTCTCCACGGATAATACGATGAGCCAACCCTTCGGCAATAGCTGTTTTACCTACACCCGGTTCACCAATCAGGATGGGGTTGTTTTTAGTACGGCGACTAAGGATCTGTAATACACGACGAATCTCTTCATCCCGTCCGATTACTGGGTCGAGTTTACCGCTTCGCGCTCTTTCATTCAGGTTGATTGCATATTTGCCTAAAGCATCATAGGTATCTTCGGCAGACTGACTATTTACTTTATTCCCTTTTCTTAATTCTTCTATGGCAAGACGTAATTCTTTCTCTGTAACACCTGCATCCTTTAATATTTGAGAAGCAGTGCTCTTTTCAGTTAGAAGCGCCAGAATAATATGTTCCAGAGAAACGTATTGGTCGCCCATTTTTCCTGAATAATCTACTGCTTTTTGTAGAACGGCATTGGATTCTTTAGAAAGATAGGGTTCGCCTCCTGATACTTTTGGATAAGATTCTATTTGTCTATCCAGTATCATATTCACGTTCTGACTGTTTACTCCTAATTTCTGGAAAAGGAAATTAGTAATACTTTCGCCTGTCATAATGACTGCTTTAAGTAAGTGTGCAGGCTCTATTACCTGTTGGTTGTTTTGGCTAACCAACTGCACGGCTTGTTGTACAGCTTCTTGCGATTTGATTGTGAAATTGTTTAAATTCATATATCTTAGTCTTCTTTATATTTTTAATTTTATGTACTTCTATCTATATGTATACAAAAGAAATGCCATTATGTGATGGTGACATTTTGTCATTGTTGAGGGTGCGTAATCTATTATTTAAAAACAATAGCATAAATAAAATAGTTGTAGGAAGTTATATTATGGTTTGTGAGAATAGTGAAAACCCTTTACTTTTGATAAAAAATAATAGAAAAAATATGTTAGTTCTTATATCGTCGGCAAAAACAATGACCTTGTCTTCTAAGATCAGTTTAAAGCAAAGTTCTGTACCTCAATTTGAAGATCAAGCCAAAGAAATTGCTATTCATATGGCGCAATTTACTCCGGAGGAATTAAAACGGATTTTTAAAGTCAGTTCAAAACTGGCTGTGGAGAATTATCATCGATATCGTAATTTTTTTTCTTCTGAACAACCCTCTTTACAAGCTCTTTTAGCCTATACGGGTGTTGTTTATCGTAACATGGGATTAGCAAATTTTACGGAAAGTGATTTTCTATATACTCAAAAACATTTGAGATTAGGTTCTGGTATGTATGGACTATTACGTCCATTCGACCTGATACATCCTTATCGGATGGAATACGATGTAAAACTGCCGGAATTTGGAAATAACAATATGTATCCCTATTGGAAAGATCGTTTGACAGAACAACTGATTTTGGATGTAAAAGAAGCGGGTGGTGTTTTGGTTAATCTTGCCGCATCCGATGTTATTCCCTCGTTTCATTGGAAAGAAGTAGAAAAAGAGGTGAGGGTAATTACTCCTTATTTTAAGTTATGGAAAGAGGAAAAACTAAAAGCAATTGTTATTTATTTGAAAATGGCTCGGGGTAAAATGACACGGCATATTTTAAAGAATCGAATAGAGAATCCGGAAGGGTTAAAAAACTTTGTATGGGAAGGATTTGAATTTGATCCTGAATTATCAGATGAAAACAACTGGATGTTTGTAGGATAAAATTCTTATCTTTCACCTGTTTAAAAGTAAAAAACAGAAATATGAAGAAGGCTTTCTTTTTGTTATTGGCATGGATGTTTTTTGTATAGTCGGGAAGCACTTATTATCTATAAACAATTAACAAAACCAGTGATTGAGATAACAGGTAAACTTTCGGATGTAGCCGGAAGAGTATGTGCTATTCCTTTACAAAAAGCCGGAGATACTATTTTAACTCAAGCGCCTTCTGTTTCATGGTTTCAATCTATAATATAAAAAAGTGATCTATCAAATTATTTGTTTTGTTATGACAGAATAAATAATACTTCTTTACTATTAGAAGATGGGTTAAAAGATGATTTTTATAACACAGGGTATATTACTGACCTGCAACCTTTAGATTTATCTGGAGATAAATATTGGTATGTAGGAAAGATAGGAACAACTAAAGAGTTTCAGACTTCTACAGGGGTTTTTCTAGTAGAATTGAAAGGGTAATAAATCTTAATCAGAGAAATACCATCTCTTTTTCTTTGTTTCGTTTTTAATTTGTTGAATGCGCTTCTCTTTTGTCAGTTCGTTAACTGGCACTCCGAAAATATATTTTCTATTTGTTAAAATACATCGCCTTTTTATTTCATCAATAAATTCATCTGTAATTAGTTCTTCTATTAGAAAATAATAACCTTCTTCCTTTTCTAAAGGAGCAAGGATTATATATCCATCGTAATGTTCCTCATAATTACCTTGTGGTAATGTAAATGGTCCCGTAATACATAAATCAAAAGGCTCTTTTCCAAAAGGACTGTCTGGTAAAGAAAAAGCAACGGGATGATTCTTATTAAAATTAAACACATAATCAAAAAGTCCTTTTCTTGTCTTTCCAAAAACATTGCCATAATTATCTTCAATTGGACTATGGAGTGAAACCGTAAAAACTGATTTTGAAGAGAGTTTTTGTTTTAAAATAGCCCCTGCTGGAATTATGGTAGATGGAGATGTCTTTTTTGAAGCGTGATTTTTACCAACGATAAATAAAGAATTTCTTTTATCCTTTTTTTCACCCAATGTTTTTTCAACTATAGATGCCATGTGCTCATCTCGTGTTTGAGCATCAAAATATTTTTCTTCCTTTTGTAACCATGCATATGCCTCCTTGGTTTGGATACTTAACCAGGGAATCTGTAAATCAGTTAATATAACTTTTACTTTTTGTTTATCAGGTAATTTATTATTTATTTCCCATAATTCCATAAGAAATTCATAATTCCCCTTATCAGGAAATCCATAGATAGAATTTTCTCCAAATATTTCTAATAATATTTGTTGATTTATTTTTTCTTCATCAAAAAATTGGTCAATTTTATGTTGAGCATCTGTATGTAACTCTAAAAAGATTGTTCCAGTTTCTCTAATAAAACGAGGGTCTTTGATTAATTCTTTCATTAATTCCCATGAATTTCTACTATAATGAAATTCACCATATATAACTAATGGATAATCCTTCAATTTTCTTAATAAAAACTCTTTAGGGGATAGTTGATTTTTTTGTAAATAGTTAAGAAACTGAAGCGTATCCT
>Ga0192245_10319_pt1 | contig 23015 bp, 16 predicted proteins | sample Koala_Koa27_M3_FD_131238 | JGI IMG/M metagenome (GOLD analysis project Ga0192245, IMG submission 131238) | Enriched cells from koala feces incubated with labeled cellulose particles, San Francisco Zoo, California, United States - Koala_Koa2-7_M3 ...
CAGTTGCCTGGACCTATTCTCTGCGCCTCCCCCGGAGGGGAGGACCCTTTTTCCCGAAGTTACAGGGTCAATTTGCCTAGTTCCTTAACCGTGATTCACTCAAGCGCCTTAGTATATTCAACCCGACTACGTGTGTCCGTTTGCGGTACGGGTACCTCATGTCTTAAGTTTAGCGGATTTTCTTGGGAATATGGTTACGTGCACTATTGCCGCATCCCGGAGGACTTGGCATACTGTCAAGGTCGACTCTACCGGCGGATTTGCCTACCGGTATCAACATCTACACTCTTCAACGGGCTATTCCGTCAGCCCGCGGCACTGTCACGATTCCGTCTCCACGTCACAACATAAGGTAGTACCGGAATATTAACCGGTTCTGCCATCGGCCTCGCCCTTCGGCTGAGCCTTAGGTCCCGACTGACCCTGATCCGATTAGCGTTGATCAGGAAACCTTAGTCTTACGGCGGGCAGGTTTCTCGCCTGCCTTATCGTTACTTATACCTACATTTGCTTTTCCACACGCTCCAGAATACCTCGCGGTACGCCTTCGACGCCGAGTGGAATGCTCCCCTACCAATCATTATGATTCCAAAGCTTCGGTAGAATACTTATGCCCGATTATTATCCACGCCAAACTCCTCGACTAGTGAGCTGTTACGCACTCTTTAAATGAATGGCTGCTTCCAAGCCAACATCCTAGCTGTCTTAGCAATCTGACTTCGTTAGTTCAACTTAGCATTCATTTCGGGACCTTAGCTGTTGGTCCGGATTGTTCTCCTCTCGGACATGGACCTTAGCACCCATGCCCTCACTCCTGGCCTTAACTGGCGCGCATTCGGAGTTTGTCAAGACTTGATAGGCGGTGAAGCCCTCGCATCTTATCAGTCGCTCTACCTCACGCCAGTAATAGTCAAGGCTGCACCTAAATGCATTTCGGGGAGTACGAGCTATCTCCAAGTTTGATTAGCCTTTCACCCCCACCCTCAGCTCATCCAGAAGCTTTTCAACGCTTATTGGTTCGGCCCTCCAGATGGTGTTACCCATCCTTCAGCCTGGCCAAGGGTAGATCACTTGGTTTCGCGTCTACTACTTCCGACTATACGCCCTCTTAAGACTCGCTTTCGCTTCGGCTGCAGGTCTCAAGACCCTTAACCTCGCCGGAAAAAGTAACTCGTAGGTTCATTATGCAAAAGGCACGCCGTCACTCTTGCGAGCTCCGACCGCTTGTAGGCACATGGTTTCAGGGACTATTTCACTCCCCTGTTCGGGGTACTTTTCACCTTTCCTTCACAGTACTGGTTCACTATCGGTCTCTCGGGAGTATTTAGCCTTACCGGATGGTCCCGGCTGGTTCACGCAGAATTCCTCGTGCTCCGCGCTACTCAGGATACCACTATGCTTCGTCTCGCTTCGGATAAGGGGCTGTCACCCGCTATGGCTGAACTTTCCAGATCATTCGCCTCACGAAATTTCTTGCAACAACGTGGTCCTACTACCCCGCTTATGCCGTAACATAAACGGTTTGGGCTCTTCCCCGTTCGCTCGCCACTACTGGGGGAATCATTATTTATTTTCTTTTCCTGCAGGTACTAAGATGTTTCAGTTCCCTGCGTTGGCCTCCATCATCGATGGATGGTATTCCTTCAGAATACCGGGTTGTCCCATTCGGAAATCCGCGGATCAAGGGTCATTTGCACCTACCCGCGGCTTATCGCAGCTTATCACGTCCTTCATCGCCTCCGAGAGCCAAGGCATCCGCCATGTGCCCTTGCTTACTTTCATTTACCGTAGCCTTAAGGCTGGGTATATACTTTCAGCGTTTTGACTTTTACTTGCTTTTTGTACATCATGTCATAGAGCGTTTTCCCTGTGTCTCAAAGGAAATGTGGAGAATAACGGATTCGAACCGTTGACCCCCTGCTTGCAAAGCAGGTGCTCTAGCCAGCTGAGCTAATCCCCCAGAGCTTGTTCCGGAGTAGTCCCAGGCAGAGTTGAACTGCCGACCTCTACATTATCAGTGTAGCGCTCTAACCAACTGAGCTATAGGACTAGTTCAACCTTGTCTTTCTTTTAGACTCGGCTTCTTTCGTTCTCACTTATTTCATTATAAACAATCACAGCAGCACAAAAGGTCCGATCGCTCAGACGGAAAGTAACCTCTTGCCGATTACCGCTCCAGAAAGGAGGTGTTCCAGCCGCACCTTCCGGTACGGCTACCTTGTTACGACTTAGCCCCAATCACCAGTTTTACCCTAGGGCGCTCCTCGCGGTTACGCACTTCAGGTACTCCCGGCTTTCATGGCTTGACGGGCGGTGTGTACAAGGCCCGGGAACGTATTCACCGCGCCGTGGCTGATGCGCGATTACTAGCGAATCCAGCTTCGTGGAGTCGGGTTGCAGACTCCAGTCCGAACTGAGAGGGGTTTTACGGATTAGCATCCCGTCGCCGGGTAGCAACCTGCTGTACCCCCCATTGTAACACGTGTGTAGCCCCGGACGTAAGGGCCGTGCTGATTTGACGTCATCCCCACCTTCCTCACATCTTACGACGGCAGTCTCTACAGAGTGCCCAGCATCACCTGATGGCAACTGAAGATAAGGGTTGCGCTCGTTATGGCACTTAAGCCGACACCTCACGGCACGAGCTGACGACAACCATGCAGCACCTCCGCAGCGGCGATTGCTCGCATACCCGTTTCCGGATACTTCCGCTGCAGTTCAAGCTCGGGTAAGGTTCCTCGCGTATCATCGAATTAAACCACATATTCCTCCGCTTGTGCGGGCCCCCGTCAATTCCTTTGAGTTTCACCGTTGCCGGCGTACTCCCCAGGTGGGACACTTAACGCTTTCGCTAAGCCGCTGACCGTATATCGCCAACAGCGAGTGTCCATCGTTTACTGTGCGGACTACCAGGGTATCTAATCCTGTTTGATACCCGCACTTTCGAGCATCAACGTCAGTTACGGTCCAGAAAGCTGCCTTCGCAATCGGAGTTCTTCGTGATATCTAAGCATTTCACCGCTACACCACGAATTCCGCCTTCCTCTGCCGCACTCAAGGTCGCCAGTTTCAACTGCAATTTTACGGTTGAGCCGCAAACTTTCACAGCTGACTTAACAACCCGTCTACGCTCCCTTTAAACCCAATAAATCCGGATAACGCTCGCATCCTCCGTATTACCGCGGCTGCTGGCACGGAGTTAGCCGATGCTTATTCATACGGTACATACAAAAAGGCACGCGTGCCTCACTTTATTCCCGTATAAAAGAAGTTTACAACCCATAGGGCGGTCATCCTTCACGCTACTTGGCTGGTTCAGACTCTCGTCCATTGACCAATATTCCTCACTGCTGCCTCCCGTAGGAGTTTGGACCGTGTCTCAGTTCCAATGTGGGGGACCTTCCTCTCAGAACCCCTATCCATCGTCGGTTTGGTGGGCCGTGACCCCGCCAACTGCCTAATGGAACGCATCCCCATCGATTACCGATAAATCTTTAATATTCAAACCATGCGGCAAAAATATGCCATCCGGTATTAATCTTTCTTTCGAAAGGCTATCCCGGAGTAATCGGCAGGTTGGATACGTGTTACTCACCCGTGCGCCGGTCGCCATCAAACTTAGCAAGCTAAGTTCATGCTGCCCCTCGACTTGCATGTGTTAAGCCTGTAGCTAGCGTTCATCCTGAGCCAGGATCAAACTCTTCATTGTAATAGTATCGTTATCATGCCACATGGGCATGGATGTTTGCTCTGTCAGGATAATCGGACTTTTTCAAAAGGTATCCATATATTATATAATGTATGGATGACGGTTGCTTTACCCGTAAATCATTTATAAAAACGACTTACGCTCTTGTACTACTTGTCATTGTTTATGTAACTCTTTCAAAGATCTCAATCTTGTTCGGCGCCCCGTTTCTAACGGAAAGCGGTTGCAAAGGTAAGGAGTTTCAAGCATATCTTCCAAATATTTGGGGAAGTTTTTTTTCGCTCTTCCCCGGGGGACTTCAACGCTCTCTTGCGAAAGGGAAGGACACCGGGAAAAACCCCGACCGGGACCAGGACTCCAAACACCGACGCTTCGTTTTCAAAAGCGGGTGCAAAGGTAAGAAGTTTCAAGCATATCTTCCAAATTTTTTCGAAGTTTTTTTCCCCAAGGCCGAAAGCCAGGAAAACATGGAAGAACACTTAGGCTTCTATCAACCGCAACTGCCCAACAAAATGTCATATATCGAAGCTTCCGTTCCCGAAAGCGGGTGCAAAACTAGACATTTGACACAAAACAAGCAAACATTACCACTACTTTTTTACAAGGAAAAATAAAACTATTCACTAAAAAGCTGATTTAGAAGTATGTTCTATAACATAAAATACAAACAAGTGAATGATGACACTAAAACAAAACACATAGTATCATTACGCGCGCGCGATAAAGGCGGGATCTAAAAGCCACGAGGGGGAAGACAATTACCCTCGCTGGGTAGGCAAACCAGCCAAGCTGGGGAAGCAACCCAGGCACGCTGGGTAAGGATGCCAGGCTCGGAGGGTAAAAAAGGCCTGTTTACGTACAATCTTGAACCGTATCAATATCGTACTGAAAGATTTTTATCCCCCTATGCGGACATCCAACCCCATCCGGCTACCTTTTTCCTTGTAAACAAGAAGGCTATCCGCCTCCAAAGATTTTTCCAAATATGGATATTGCAGCCCCATCCAAAGATATTTATCTTTTCCCAATGTATGATAGGGCAACAAGTCCACCCTCTCAATACACAATTCACGCGCCAATTGGAATACATTGTCGATAAACGCAGGCGACAAATTAAAATCAGGGATACAAGGAACACGGAGGATTACTTTTTGAGGAGCGTCCTGCACAATCCGTAGCAAATTACTCTGAATTAAATTCCAATTCCCTTTTACCGTCAAATTCAGTTTTTGAGCATCGGTATGTTTTATATCGAACAAAAACAAGTCCACCCAAGGAAGTGCCCTCTCAATATGAGACAGAGGCACTTGCCCACAAGTTTCTACTGCTGTATGGATTCCTTCTTTCTTGCAACTCTCCAAAAGCGACAGTAAGCCATCTATTTGCATCAGGGCTTCGCCTCCCGAAAATGTTACCCCACCTCCCGAATGCTGGTAATAATCCTTATCCCGAAGAACGGTATTCATCACTTCATCTACCAGGACGTCCTTTCCGGCAATTTTAATAGCGCTTTGAGGACAGGCTTCTACGCATAAACTACAATCCTCACAATCCCGCCTGTCGAAAACCAGCCGGCCATTTCTAAACGAGATATAGCCATGAGGACAGGCTTTTATACAACTTCCACATTTTACACATTTCTTTTCGTAATGCAGCAAATGGTTCCCTACCATCTGCGACTCAGGGTTGGCGCACCACGGACAACGCAGCGGGCATCCCTGCAAAAATACAACCGTTCGGATTCCCGGGCCATCGTGTATAGCAAAACGCTCGATTTCAAGTAAACGTATGGTATGATTTTTCATGGTTTTCACTATTTATCGTCATATAACACCCTGCTAAGCAATTCTTTTTGAATATTAGGGGACAGATTTACAAATACAGCCGAGAAACCACTGACTCTTACAATCAAATCGGGATATTTTTCAGGATGTACCATTGCATCCTCCAAGATGCCTTTGTCCACAATCGTCACCATCAGATGGCATCCTCCTTTCTCAAAATAGGTCTTAAACAAACTTTTAATCAAATCGCGATGCCCGTTAAACAAAGATGGCGTAAACTTTATGTTTTGCACAGAGCCCCCATGATATTTTGCATCAAATCTAACCAACGAATTCAATAATGCCGTAGGCCCATTTTTATTGGCCCCTCCCTGGGGATTATTGGCTGGATTCATATACATGCCAGACAATCGTCCGTCGGGAGAAGCACCCGTCTGGTTTCCCCATTCAGTATTCAGCTGGTTATTGCTAATGACAATCAGATAATACTGCATACCGATGGCTATACCTCTGTCACGAACTCCTTTGGCTACAAATTCGTACAAGTCGTTAGCCATGCCGTCTGCCGTATCCAAATCATTCCCATACTTATCACAATTCAAACAGTCTTTTCTAAGAAGTCCATATCCCTCAAAGTTTGCCAACAATGCGTCGTTTATCTGTCTAAGCGAATACTTTTTCTTGTCAAATACCAATTCCTTGATAGCCTGCAAAGAATCGGATGTATTTATGTTTCCATATGTCTCGTTAGTTCCTCCCAAATAACGTACACCACCATCCAGCAGCGCCTTTCCACGCGCTATGCAGTCATTGGTCAATAAACTGGTAAAAAGGAAACTGACATATCTGTTCATCACCCGATAAGAATTGTACTGGGTTGTTACGGACAGATCCAAGTAATAATTCAAAAGTTCCTTGTAACCATTGTAAAATTCATCGAAAGTTTGATATTCCTCGAGGTTCTTCAATTTTACAGGACCGTTTTTACGGATTCCGTCCATCGGATCAATCCCGCCATTCATATAAATGGTGAGTATTTTCAGCAGATTAATGCAGATGTTCGGTGTGCCCGTACTCTCACCTTGTATTACGAACTCCGTGCATCCAAAAGGAACATACTGTTCAGCCGTTTTCGTATCAACCCGCATAGCATAAGCCACAGCAGGTACATTGACTTCATCATTATAGAGCGTTGGATAAGTAGCCCCCGCCCCAATGGCATCCAATGCTTCATCCCATATCTGTTCAGTGGTATCCTTATCGATTCTGAGAGTAAACTGCGGTTCTACATATCGGCAGTTTTTGGCAACTTTCATAGCGATGTGCAAGAACATATCTGCTTCTTTGGGATGCTTACGTCCTTTTCCACCAACAATAATTCGGCCATTGACAGTAGTCCTCCGGTTCTCAATCAACGTCCACAAGGAATACACATAACGATAAGCTTCCTGTTCAGACAAACGGCCTTCCGACAAATCGGCAGCCAAATAAGGCCCCAAATAATCGTCAAGCCGGCCATAGTTTATAACGCCAGCCAACATGGCATAAAGCCAGAACAACTGCATGGCCTGATGGAATGTCCTCGGTTTATCTTCCTTTATCACTCCAAGACTTTCATAAATAAGACATAAGTCCTTTTTACGTTCCTCCGACACATCCGCCATAGCCTGTACCGCTTTTTGCTGAAGTGCTTCAGCACATACACCAAACAGTTCCAAACACTGAAGGCCAGCCTTATAAAAGGCATTATCAGGCATTGCTTGCAAATGGCTTTGCAGTTCTTCCCGCAATCCGCCAATACCCTTTTCAAACAAGTGCGGATAGTCAAGCATCATCCCCGACAAACGTGCCGTGGCAATCATTGGATAGTTGCAATCAATAAAAGTTCCTAATGTATTGCCGTTTACGGTCTCTTCATTGAACTTGGTTTTCAGGTCATGCGCAAGCCAGTAATTATACAGCCTGTCTACGCGTGGCTTGTCCTGTTCGGCCAATTGTTCCTGAAACTCACGCAACTTCCTGAATACGCAATAATGGCCCACACCACCAACTGAGGTGACAGAGCCAAAACCAATGGGCAAAAAGTCCATCCGCCCTGCAAACATATCCTTATCTTCTATTTTGCGAAAAAGAAAAGGATACAACACCTTAAGACATTCGATTTCCCGAATTTCTTTACTCTCTGTGGAGAAACGCCGGTGTACCTCTGTGTACCGTTCCATGACCTCCAATTGAGCTTGCAAAGACTTTTCACAAGGGAGTTTCTTACTAATCTCCACATTCTGAGCTACCTCAACATTAAAACCTTGCATAATCATATTCCTTTATTCCAACATTGCAAAGTTAAGGGGAAAGGCAACCGTACACAATGTTTGTTTTCAGCTTAAAAGATGGACTATCATTGCCGATAAGAGTTACGGATATATTCATTATTTGCCCAGCGCCTTTTTATACGACACCGGAGCTACTCCCATTACCTTCTTAAACAACCTGCTGAAATAATACGGGTCGTCAAAACCCATTTTCAGAGCCACCTGATTCACTTTCAAACTGGTATTAGCAAACAACTCGGCCGCCCGCTTAATTTTGATATTTTGCAAATAAGTAATTGGGGCATAACCGGTTTCTTTATAAAACAATCTATAAAAGTATGATTTGGAATATCCAAAATGAGCAGCCATATCTTCCAAAGTCAAATGCTTCTCTATGTTTTCGTTCATATAGTGAGTTGCCAAACTGATAAAAGAAGTGTAATTTGCCTTTTGAACAGGATATTTGGCCGCCCGATATTCATCAATATAAAGGAAAGTCGCAAACAAGTGGTTGATACTCATATTTACATAATCTACGCTTGATTCCTTCAGTTCACTCTCCATAATATTCAGGAGTTCGTCAAAGAAGCCAATGCGATCTTGCATACGAGAATGGTCATTGAGAGAAATTTGGTTAACATCATTCAACTGCTTGAAAATAGAAACAGCTTTAGGACCCTTGAAATGAACCCAATAAATAGACCACGGACTTTCTTCATCGGCCCAATATTGGTGCGGTTCCTCAGCCGGCAAGACAAAGAATTGATTTTCACAAACAGTATGCTGCACCCCACTCAACTTAAAGAAGCCTTTTCCGTTGATACAATATATCAGTATGTATTCGCCGCAACCATTGGGGCGATTGATGTAATGTCCCGCGGCTTTCGGGAAATAGCCCATAGAATGCACTACCAAATCAGACGTAAGCGGATTATTTAAAGCTTGCTCTATGATGAAGAACGGGTATACAGCCAAACGCTGTCCCACAAAACCATCTTTTATCCTAACCATACGAATCTACAAAAATTTTATCATCATTCGTTCAACCTGTAATAACAATATAGAATCCATGCGTGTGGATGTGCGCAATATACAGGAATTACGGCATAATCAAAACTTTGATCCGGCAAACCTTCTTCTTCCGCCATAAGAGAGGACTCTATGTTATCGGAAGCCGACCAATATGAAGTCCAGTATTGAGGAAATTGCTTTGCATAATTGTCAAAAGTCATTTGCCTGAACAACCGCCAAGCCTCATCTTTGTCAAAAGTACTGATTCCAACAATTGCCGGTCCATTGAGCGAATACCAAAAACCTCCATTCTCGCGCGAGCCGTTTTCCAGTCCCGGAGCCGAGAACTCAGGGTCTTGTTGCTGGCGGGCACCCAGCTTCTCATTGGCATATACCCTTTTTTGCATTTCTTCATATAAAGCCTTTTTGCGCTCAACGGGCAGTTCCTGAATCTGCAACATATAACTCTGCGGTTCCAAGAACATGTTTTGACTGCCAATCGGCTCGCCGTTAAAATACATCCACCGAGAATAGGTACGGTCACCCAAGTCTGCCATGAACGCATCATAAACCGCCGTCCGATACAACCTCATACTCGTTACAATATTGTCTACCATCACTTTTCTATTTTCATCCGAGGAACCTTCACCATAAGCCTCAAGCAAAGGAATCAAGTTTCCTAAGATACTAATGGCCATTGTGGTATTCATGTGCGATTCACCAGAATTTATAACCGTGTTGTAAGGTGCCTGCTTCGCGACGAACACATTGTCATTCCAATCTGAGTTCAAAAGTCTGACAAGCCCATGAGCTCCCACCCCGACGTTATTTTTCAAATAGAAGAAACATTGCTTAACACAATCCAGCATCGTTCCGCTTCCTCCGTTACCATAGGGAAAAAATTCGATTGCCTCGTCCAAGAAAGCATAATCTTCGGTTACACGCAGATATTCTGACAATAGCATGAAAAAGAATAGTTGCTGGTCACTTGTATTATACACCATATTCTCTGCATATCCGTTCCCATACTCAACCAAACGAATCTCTCCCCAAGATGTCGTGCGTTTTGCCATATAACGCAACACACTTTTTGCCAGCGAAGGATTATAATAGATTAACGGAAGTGCATGCTGGAAATTATCGCGCGCACTAGCATGCTGTCCCCAGTAATAATCATATATGGTACCTTGAGGAATCTTAGTCTCTTTATAGAAACTGCTGTATGTAGCCATTGCCTCGAGATTGTAAGCATGCCAACGCATTTCACGCCTCAATGCCTCATCTTTTTCCTGTTTGAAAGATGGCAAAACCTTGAGCCACTGCGTAGAAAAAGCTCCTTCGGAAGCCTTGGCACATCCTTGCGCCGCAACCAGCTCTTGAACCATCGTGTCAATAGCTGCAATTTCTTTATCAAATGTAAAACCGATTGCCATAGTAACGACTTTTTCCTCATTCTTTTTCAACGTAATCGACGAAAGAGCTTCCAATTTTCCATCTGAGCCATAAGACACATCACCTTCAGACACCAATTTGATAAATAAAGAAGGAGGATAAGCATCGTACATAGACATGGATTGCGGAGAAGGAATCAGTAAAGGGTCTGCAGCATTTGCCTTGACATCAGCTTTGACAACCCGACTTTTCCTGTCTGCCACATACTCATTTCTGTAATTCAACGGACAATCATTTTGACGTTGGAATTGCACTGGCACGTAGTGAGCCAATACCGATTCCTCATACTTCAATTTGAGTACCTCTTTTCCTGTATTTCTGATACGGACATCAAGCAAGAAAACAGGGACTCCACCATCTATAGCACAAGAAGGTGCCACGGACAATGTCCGCTCAATCCGCAGGTTTGGCAATGTATAAATATATTGGGCAAAGCCACATCCAAACGTCCGCTGACATACCTTTACATCGGCAGCTTCCGAACCAATGCCAACCAGCCGGATGGTTTCCTGTACCGCTCCTTCATTGTCCAGAACCTTGACAACAGACGCATTTTCTCCCGTATTGACTTCTTTTCCCTGATTCATCCGCCCCCATGCACGTTGGCCGGTGATTAACTCGTACCTGCCACTCACATGAGTAAAAAGTGTCATTTGATAATTACCAAGCAAAAACCAAGGATCTTCCGGTATTTTCGCCTTTTGTCCATCCGGTTTTAAACCCACTGCAGGCAAAGTACCTGTATAATGGAAGCAGGGTAACCCTACCTCATCATCTCCCCAATGCCCTATGTGAGAAACTTTGTCGCCCGAATTGGCATATAAATCTGTACCGAATAAAAGAGACATTACTCCCCAAAATAAAATTGTCAAATGTTTCATAACATAATTAGTTTATCTGTTTATAACATGCCGAAATGACGCAAAACATTTACAATGTCTCGAAATATTGCTATCACCATCACCCATTCAATGCTTGCTCCTTTCCGCTTCCCGCCAATTATTCTGATAACCCGTAAGCAAATCGGTAAAGCGTTTGGTTATCAGATGCGGACGTGTAATGGCACTACCCACAACCACCGCATGAGCTCCAAGGAAAATAGCCTTCATGGCATCCTCTGGTGTATAAATGTGTCCCTCCATAATAACGTATGCCTTGTCTTTAAAGTCGCGGCACATACGGGCAAACTCTCGCAAATCAGGTTCTTCTATGTCTTTGGTTTCTGCCGTATATCCGTATAAAGTCGGCCCTACGAGGTCGGCTCCTAAGCTAATCGCACGTACAGCCTCTTCATAATTGGATACATCCGCAAAAATAAGGGTATCGGGAATCTCTCGCTTTACTACCTGCAACAACTCATAAGCCGGACGGCCTTCATGAGTAATTTGGGAAGTACAGTCCAAAGCAATAATATCGGCACCCGCTTCCCAAACTTCTTTAGCGGCCTCTAACGTAGGGGTAATAAATACATCTGTATCGTCATGCCATATTTTATACAAACCAATAAGTGGCAAATCCACGCTCTGCTTTATCGCCCTAATCTGATCCGGCGAATTGGCACGCAGTCCCACAGCTCCTCCCCACTGGGCAGCCTTAGCCATCTTTACTACAAAATCCAAAGAATAAACAGGGTCGTCATGTTGCACTTGACATGACACAATCAAACCACCCTTTAAAGACTCAACAATTCTTTTTTGTGAACTATTCATTATATTGCCTATTAAGAATTAAATAAATTAGCATTTCTTTCCAATAAAGCTGCCCCAATAATGCCGGCATCATTACCTAAACGGGCTTTGACGATTTTGGGGACACCAACCTCACTGGCACCAAATGTACAATTGTAAACTTGTCTGTTGAGCGGTTCCAACAGGAAATCACCACTTTCGGCAATGCCACCTCCCAATACAATAATTTCTGGTCTGAATATAGAAATAAATGTAGAGATTCCTGCAGCCAAATGCGCGATGTAATCATGTACAATTTTTTTTAGCCACCTCGTCTCCTTCTTTAGCTGCCTGAAAAATAATTTTCCCATCCACGTCTCTCTGATATTCATTGCACAGCTGCACCATTTGCGACTCAGGATGTTCCGTCATTGCCAAACCGGCAATCCGCCGCAACGCCGTAGACGAGCAGTAAGATTCCAAACACCCTCTCTGTCCACAGGTACACAATTCGCCGCCGTATACCAGTTTGGTATGTCCCAGTTCAGCGCCCATATTGTCGGCGCCCGTATAAATTTTGCCATCGATAATAATTCCACCCCCAACACCGGTGCCCAATGTTAACATCAACACATTGCTATAACCTTTGGCAGCCCCTGCAAGGGCTTCGCCATAAGTCGCACAATTGGCATCGTTCTCGATGTATACAGATAAAGGAAGCCGGTCTTTCAAGTAATCATAAATAGGAAAATTCTTCCAGCCAAAGCAATTGGCGTGAACCAACAAATTGGTTTTGCGATTAATACAACTCGGCATACCTATTCCCCACGAAGATATGCGCTTCATTTCCAACCCGCTTTTTTCCATTGCCTGCAGGCAGACTTCAACCATGTCAGAAATAATTTCATCCGCAGTTCTGCCCGCATTCGTTGGTATCTCAGCCTTCCCTAGGATGTGATAATCTTTATCTACGACACCTGCTGCCAAATTACTACCACCTACATCCAAACCTAAATAAAAATGTTCTTCCTCCATGTAAAAACTTATATGTACTACGTATAATTATTGCTATTAAACAGGATATCAGTTTAATAATGCAAAAATAAAAAGGGTTTAATGGAAAAGCAATGCCATTTTTAATCATAAAGGATGGATAATAAATGCATGATGCAACAGTATGGAACCTATAACATAAAACGATATAAACGAAAAAAGAGAAACTACCTTTATTTCAGGTAATTTCTCTTACTGTTCCGTTTTACTTAGCTCCACGTTGGATTATTGGCCGTTACTCACTGTTCGTCTTTCGCTTCTTCCTGAGGAATGCGGAACGAAGTATAGAGTTCGAGAACGGCCGCAATAGTAAGCGACACAATCCACTCGTTTTCATGCGTAAAAAACATGAATGCACCGGTAAGCACCAAAAGCAATGCACCGAAAATCTGCTGGCGACGCAGGCGTTTCACCACCGGACTGTTGCTGCGGGAAGGAGAATTGATTTGCGCCAAAGCTACCAGGGTGGCACCAATGGTATAAATATAAGGAGATAAAGTCCAGCGGGTAATGGTAAGGGCTGCGCCAAACAACACCATTACAGCGCCTACGATGAAAAAGGCAGGTATCAGTTGTTTCATTGTTATTCTATATCTTCTTCAAATACATAAATGTCTTCGTTGGGCTTTTTCATCAGGTACTTTTCGCGGGCTATGCGTTCAATGGCACCCGAATCTACCGCCAATTCCTTGAGGCGGCGGGTATTATCTTCGTACTCCTTGCGGTATTTTTCGATTTCTTCACGCAGAAGGCTTTCTTCGTGCACATATTTAAGCCGGCGCACCAAGTTGTTCTCGTCCAGAAACACAATAATGACCAGAAACACGGCAATGGTTATCACGTATTTGTTGAACCAATGCTTGTGCCTGCAAACAAAATTCCAAAAAGAAGCAAGTTTATCCATGCTGCACACTACTATTAATAAAAACCTGCGGCAACCTGTTCCAGCAGACAACCGATGCCCCTCTACAACCAGCCCAGTCGTTTCCCGAATGCCGTGCACAAAGATAAGGCGAATAACTGAGAGTTTTCTGTTTTTTTGCTTACATTTGCAAAAAATACGGCGGCATATTGGCAACTCCGTCGCCTTGAAAAGAAAAGAACATCCGCAACCTCATGGAAAACTATATTGTATCAGCACGCAAGTACCGTCCATCGACTTTTGAGTCGGTGGTAGGACAACGTGCATTGACCACCACACTGAAAAACGCCATTACAACCGGTAAACTGGCCCACGCCTACCTGTTCTGCGGGCCACGGGGAGTAGGAAAAACCACCTGTGCGCGCATCTTTGCCAAGACCATCAACTGCATGCACCCCACTGCCGACGGCGAAGCGTGCAACTCATGCGAGTCGTGCGTGGCGTTCAACGAGCAGCGTTCGTACAACATCCATGAGCTGGATGCGGCTTCCAACAACTCGGTCGACGACATCCGGCAACTGGTAGAGCAGGTGCGCATTCCACCGCAGATAGGCAAATACAAGGTGTACATCATCGACGAGGTACACATGCTTTCCACATCGGCATTCAACGCCTTTCTGAAAACACTGGAAGAACCCCCGCACCACGCCATCTTCATATTGGCCACAACCGAGAAACACAAAATTCTGCCCACCATCCTCTCGCGTTGCCAGATATACGACTTCAACCGCATCAGCGTGGAAGACACGGTGGCCCACCTGGCATACGTAGCATCGAAAGAGGGCATCACAGCCGAACCTGAGGCACTGAACGTCATAGCCCTCAAGGCCGACGGAGGCATGCGCGACGCCCTGTCCATCTTCGACCAGGTGGTGAGTTTCACCGGTGGACACATCACCTACCAGAACGCCATCGAGAACCTCAATGTGCTGGACTATGAATATTACTTCAAGATGACCGACTTCTTTCTGGAGAACAAAACCTGCGACACCCTGCTGCTGCTGAACGACATTCTGAACAAGGGATTTGACGGAAGCCACTTCATCACAGGCCTGGCATCGCACCTGCGCGACCTGCTGGTGAGCAAAGACGCCGCCACCCTGCCCTTGCTGGAAGTTGGTGCCAGCATCCGCGAACGCTACCAGGCGCAGGCACAGAAGTGTCCGGTGAAATTCTTGTACAAGGCCATGAAGCTGTGCAACGACTGCGACCTGAACTACCGCGCCAGCAAAAACAAACGCCTGCTGGTGGAACTAACCCTGATACAAGTGTCGCAGCTGACGGCAGAAGGAGACGACGTGCCTGCGGGGCGTAGCCCCCAACCAAGCATAAAACCCGTCTTCACCCAAACAGCCGCCCCCCAACCTCAGACGGGGGCAGCAGCAGCGCCCAAGCCACAACCGGCAGCAGCGGCACCTGCAGGAAAAACTTCATCGGGCAACGCCACACCGGCTTCTCCAGCAGCCAATGATGCCCCGCATGCCGTTCCGACAGCCGTGCTGCTGGCGCAAGGACAGGAAGAGAAAAAAATACCGGTAGTGAAAATGGGCGGCCTGGGTGTTTCCATCAAACACTCCAAAAATACTGAACCACAGCCCAGCACCGTTTCCAACGCCCCTGTGCAAAACGCCACCCCGCAGCAGGAAGAAGACTACATGTTCAACGAGCGGGACATAAACTATTACTGGCAGGAATATGCCGGCCGCCTGCCCAAGGAACAGGTTGCCATGGCCAAGCGCATGCAAAACATGCACGCCACCCTGCTGGACAGCACGACTTTCGAGGTGACCGTGGACAACGAAATTGCCGCCAAAGACTTTACCGAGATGATTCCCAGCCTGCAGGACTATCTACGCACCCGGCTGAAGAACAGGAAAGTGACCATGAAAGTGCGCATCAGCGAGCCCACAGAAAAAGTACGGGCATACGGACGGGTGGAGAAGTTTCAGATGATGGCCCAAAAAAATGCGGCACTGATGGACTTGAAAGAAAAATTCGGCCTGGAGCTTTATTGACATTTCCCTACGGGCAGGAACCTTCCGGTAGCCATTGCCCGGACTGGCTATTTAGAAAAGGTACAAATTAAGTGTTTTTATCCAAAAAGAATAACAAGTAATAAAGAAAAGCACTATTTTTGCCGAACAGAATTTGAATTATCAATCTTAAAAATCGAACGAAAATGGCTTACGTAATTAGTGATGATTGTATTGCTTGCGGAACTTGTATCGACGAGTGTCCGGTAGGCGCTATCTCTGAAGGTGACAAGTATTCTATCGACCCCGAAGCTTGCACTGAGTGCGGTACTTGCGCAGATGTTTGTCCTTCTGAAGCAATTCACCCGGGAGCATAATACAATCCTTCCAAAAAGACAAAGGGATAGGTTCGTTGGAGCCTATCCCTTTTTTCATGTCCGGAACGCACGAACCGGTTATTGCTTCGGCTCACCTGCCGGCTGATGCATGCCGGCCATGAGCAGACCGTGCTGGCGGGCGTAACCGATGAAATGCTTGCGCGAACGGACTGCCGCCTCCTTATCCATGTCGAAAGAAGCACAGAGGTCGGGACGCACCAGCTGGAGGGCTGCCCCATGCACCAGGTCGCCTACAATGAGGAAACCGCCGGCTTGATAAACCGTGTGTCCGGGCGTGTGTCCTTCACCATTCAGGGCTACCACTCCGCCGGGCAAAGTATCACCGTAGGCAAACAGGTGCAGCCTGTCCGCATAGGCAGCCATCGTGGCAACCACCTGTGCCTTCTGCCCGTCGGGCATCTGCATCCAGCCGTCGTATTCCTGGCGTGCGGCATATACCTCGGCACGGGGAAAGACCGGTGCACCGTCCTTCAGCATGCCGCCGATGTGGTCGCCGTGGAAGTGGGTCAGACAGATGCAGTCAATGTCGGCAGGCGACAGTCCTGCGGCTGCCAGCCCGCCCATCAGCCGGCTGTCGGGGGCGCCCATGCCGGTATCGAACAGGATGTGCCTGCCGTCGGCCTCGAGCAGGAAAGCGCTCATGGACGAGGGGATGCCACCGGCTATGCCCAGGCTGTCGGCCAGCGCCTGCGGCACGTCGCCAAACAGGCTCAGCGGCATCAGACGCTCCTGGGCGTTATCGCGTATCCACGTCAGTTTCACACCGCCACGCTCCATCGTGGCACTGTCCATGCAGGCAAACAGGGCCTGCTCTTCATTCGCTGCGACGGCTTTCTGCCGCGTCCCGCTGCAACTGCCCCCCAACAGGGAGACGGCCAGCACACTTGCCAATAACATTTTCTTTTTCATATGCTTTATGATTTTTATGATGAGCAAAGATAACAGAAAAATCCCAAAACAGGAAAAAGAGCGTCCCGCCTTTCCTCCTTCCGGACAGCACCGGACCGTTACTCCGCCACACCACACGCTGGCGGGAGGAAGTCTCCCCCGGACGCGGGACAAGGTATTCCCCGAGCGCAGAATGAAGTATTCTCCGAGCGCGGGAGACATCGTTCACAAAAAAGGCCTGCAAGATGCTGCACAAAGGCAGATGCTTACAGGCCTTTCACCCTAGAGAAAGAAGTCTTTATAGTGTGTTGCCAAGGGCTTAATAGCCGGGATTCTGATCGTCTTTCAACAACGGGTTATAGTCGATTGCGCTTTGCGGAATGGGCATCAGCATCAGTCGCGAATTCCATACCTTATTGACCAGAACATCTCCTGCCGGATTGTAGGTGGTACCGTTCATGTACTTCTGGCAATATTCCTCTCCGTAACGGCGTATGTCGTGGAAGCGCTGGCCTTCGCCGGCAAGTTCGATGCGGCGCTCGTTGCGCACAAACTCCAGTGCGGCTTCCTTCGACAGGGAAGTCGGAACATCCGGCATGCCGCAACGGTCGCGCAAGTCGTTCAGTGCACTCTGCACGTTGCTGTCCCAGCCTGTGGTCTGGATGCGGGCTTCGGCATACGTAAGCAGCACTTCGGCATAACGGATAGCCGGATAGTCGCACGAAGAAGTCCAGGTGTCATACGGCTCCAAGGCCACCATCTTGCGGAAAGCATAGCCCGACCATGACTCATTGCCGTCATCGTTGAAGTTATCCGGATTGTACATGAAGTAATACTCGCCCTTTCCCGACAGTTCGTGCCATCCCTTGAACGGGAACATCAGCGAGGCATACAGGCGGCTATCGCGGTTGCGGAATTCCTGCATATAGGGGTACTGCATCAAGTCGGTATCTTTAATCCGTTGCTGGAAGGCGGTCTGCGACAAACTATTGCCCTCATCGTCGAGGAAATCACTCCACATGGCCATGAAGTTGTCCCGGCGGGTCTCCATGCTGATATCGTTGCGCATGGTACGTCCGTCCACATCCCAGTAGGCATCTACCAAATCCTGCATCGGCTCGTAAGAGATGTATCCGTCGTAAACGGACATAGAGCTCGGAATCATGTACGTATAGCGCATCCAGTCGTAGTTGTTGGGGTCGGCGGCATATTCGCGTGTCACAATGTATTCCGGATTGCTGGGATTGGCATTCTCGTCGAACCACAATGCCTCGTAGCTGAACAGGCCTTTGATGAACTTGTCCTTGTCAATGCCTTTGGCGGCATAGTCGATATAAGCATCCATCTCGTTGGCTTCCTGCTGCTGGGCAGCCGTCAACTCCCCGCTCAGCCGGAACAGCAAATGTCCGCTCTTGGTGATGACCTCGTTGGCCGATGCTTCGGCTTCGTCATAGTTGCCAAAGTAAAGAGCCGCACGTGCCCGCAATGCCAACGCTCCCCAGCGGGTGATGCGTCCTGTTTCGTACAGGTAACCGCCCTTATAGCTTTCGGGAAGAATCGTTGCGATGTCAGCCAGTTCGTCCAGTATGAAGGTATGTACTTTTTCTAACGCGTCGCGTGCCACATTGGGTGCATCGTAAGCCAATACATCGGTTATAATAGGTACTTTTCCAAAAAAGTTCGTCAGATTCAGATAGCTCCATGCACGGAAGAAGCGCGCTTCGGCCTTCATGCGTTCCTTCAACGTCTCGTCCATTTCGCAGGCGTCCACATTGGCCAGGAAGTTGTTGACCATACGGATGGTTCCGAAATAGTAGCTTCCGTAAGTATTCGAGGCGCTGATACCATTCTGCTGCACCATTTCCATGTTGCCTTCCCACGGCTTGTGGCTATGGGCGTTGTCGGTGCAACACTCGTCATAAAGCAGGCAGCCTTCCAGTTCAGCATAACAACTGTTCAAGGCATACCAGGCATCTTTTTCGGTTTGCCAGAAATTCTCTACTGCCAGATCGGCCGGCGGCACGACATCCAGGTCGCACGCACTGAATGCACCCGCCAGACATAATCCCAGTGCGATATTTTTTATACTTGTTTTCATAGTTCCGTTGTTTTAAATAGATTAGAAAGATACGTTTACACCCAAGGCAATGGACTTGGTTCCCAAATTGTAGATAACACCACCAGCCGTTTCGGGGTCGAAATCCTTCATGCGCTTGTCGGCACGAGCTGTGAAAAGATTTTCCCCAGTAAGAAATACCTTCAACGTCTGCAATCCCCACTTGTTGACAACATTTTGCGGGATGCTGTACCCCAGCGACAACGTCTTGATGCGGAAGTAATCGGCATCAAACAGGTGGTAAGAGTTGAAGTTACGGTTATAGGTCGTATGCGGGCTGCTTGCCGAATAGAGGCGCGGATAAGCAGCGTGCGGATCCGGATTTTCTTCCGTCCAGCGGTTCAGGTGGAACTTGCGCGGCTGGTCCATACCGTGATAGAACGGATGTACACCATATACGTCGAAGGCCACGCTTGTACCGCTGACACCTTGTCCGAACATGCTCAGTTCAAGTCCCTTGTACTCAAAGCTCAAATTCAGGCCATAGGTAAAGTCGGGCACATCCTTACCGATAATGGTTCGGTCTTCTGCTGTTATATCATCTCCCCATTCCACACCTTCGCGCTGCGGCACAAACTTGATGTCGCCAGCATTAGGCGTCACACCGCTCAACGTGTAATAGTGTCCGGCATCGATTTCCTCCTGCGTATAGAGTCCGTCAGCCTGGTATCCGTAGAACGAACCGACAGAATGGCCTTCGCGGAAGATATAGGTAATGATGTAGCTTGAAGTGCTTATAAGGTCATTGGAAGTACCCATGTCCACAATCCGGTTGCGGTTGGTAGCAATATTGGCAGCCACTGAATAATTTACCGGGCCAATGTGATGGCGATGGCTTACCGCCAGTTCAAAACCGGTATTCTTCACCTTACCAAAATTTTGGGAAGGATTGGTGCTGATTCCGGTTTCATAAGGTACGTTATACTCCAGCAAAATGTCGCTGGTATTCTTGATATAATAGTCAGCCGTAACGCTCAGTTTTCCGCCAAACAGGTCGAAGTCCACTCCAAAGTCGGTCAAGGCTACCGTTTCCCATCCCAATGTAGCGTTGGCAGGCTTGGACTCGGCAATACCCATCACGTCATCATCCGAGAATGTGTAGTGAATGTTGGAAGCATAACCTTGGAAATAGTCATAGTAACCCACATTGTTGATATTACCCAATGTTCCGTAAGAAGCACGCAACTTTAAGTTGTCAATCCATCTGATAGGTTTCATAAAGGCCTCTTCACTCAACCGCCAGCCCACAGAGAAGGAAGGGAACCAACCCCAACGGTGATCCTGGTGGAAACGGGAAGAAGCATCGGCACGCAGATTCACTTCCAGTAAATAACGGTCCATCAGACTATAATTGACACGTCCGAAGTAAGAAAGCATCTTGTATTCTGAAGAAGAGCCGCTGTTGGTGTAACCCGCACCCGAAGTAGAGCCGGCACTGATATCAGTCAGACCGTCTGACGGGAAATCTTGCCTGGAAGCTGTAAGTTGCTGGAATTTGTAATGTTCGTACGAAGTACCTAGCAATACGCTCAAATTATGGATGTCTTTGCTCCAGTCATAGCGGGCGGTTGCGGTGTAGAGCATGGTCGAAGAGCTTTGCCAGTCCATCGACATTTTGTTGACGGTATTTCCCGTACCACTGATTTCATCGCCTGACAGGAAGTCCACAACATTTTCCTGCAAAGCTGTATAAGACTTGCTCTTATATTCGGTTCCACGGTAGGTTCCCTGTCCGCTGATGACCAGGCCTTTGATGGGTTTTATATCAAAGCCCAAATCATACATTGTATTCTCGGACTTGGTCTGGCTCCAATCATTCTTGCTCAAGGCACGCAACGGGTTATAATTGATAAACTCTGTACTAGCCCTCTTTCCACCGTTCACGGTTCCCCACGAGCCATCCGAATGTTTGGCCACAAATGTAGAAGGAACAATGGAGAAGTTGGCCAAACTGGGTGCACCACAATCGCGGTCATCCACTTTCTGAATGTATTTCACACCGGCCTTAACTGCAAACCAGTCTGTCACATCGGCATTCAGGTTCAAATTCAGGTTATAACGGTTCATGTCTTGTCCGGGAATCATATTGTCCTTATAAACATATCCCAAACCGGCATAATAGCGTATCTTCTCAGAACCTCCGCTGACATTGAGCGAGTGCTGGGTAGTAACCACATTCTTGTCCAGAATCAGGTCGTTCCAGTTGGTATTGGGATACAGGTCGGGCTTGGAACCGTCGCGGAACCATCCGATTTCCTCTTCCGTATACCCCTGATATTTTCCACCGGAAGGGTTACTGTTGTACAAAGCCTCGTTATAAAGTATGGCATACTCTTCCGAGTTTACATATTCAGGCTTATAAGTAGGATTGTCAAAAGAGACATAACCACTGTAAGATACATTGGTTTTCTCTTTTTTACCTTGCTTGGTAGTCACCAATACAACACCATAAGCGGCACGTGAACCATAGATGGAGGCTGAAGCTGCGTCTTTCAAAAATGAGATAGATTCAATGCTGTTCGGATCAAGGTTGGCGAAGAATGTGGATGTCGCTATCACTCCATCAATTACATACAGCGGAGCCGAAGTACCCAAGTTACCACGGCCACGGAAGTTGACACTGGGCTCGGCACCCGGACGTGAAATTACAGTAACACCCGGTACTGTACCCTGTACGGCCGAAAGGACATTGGTTTGCACACGGTCTTTAATCTCGTCTGTGCTGACAGAGGCTACAGAACCGGTCAAGTTCACCTTCTTTTGTGTACCATAACCCACAACTACCACTTCAGACAAAGCCTGGGCGTCTTCCTTCATGGTCACACTGTAATGTGTCACCCCCGTTTTTACCGTAACAACCTGATTGGTGTAACCCACATAGCTCACTACCAGTTTTGCACCGGGAGACACGGTAAGGACAAACTTGCCGTCTATGTCAGAGATTGTTCCGTTGGAAGAATTCCCTTCTTCAAAAATCGAAGCACCGATGATACTTTCACCTGCCACATCGGTTACGACTCCCTGTACGGTTATTTTCTGATCTTGCTGTGGAGAAGCGGCTACAGGTTTCAAGATAATTTCTTTCCCCTTGATTACATAACCAATGCCACTACCTTTGAATACCTCATCCAGTACTTCCGTGATGTCGCCTTCACAATTCAGGTCTTTGGTATCTTCACCCAAATCGTCCGGCTTATAAAAAAACTTGTATTCGCTGCTTTTCTCAATCTGCCTGACAGCTTCCCGGAGGCTGATTGCTTTTCCTTTCACAACTACCCGACTTTGCATTGCCGCAACAGAATAAACAGGGCAAAACAACAGGCAGAGAAACGCTATTTTCAAACAGCGTTTCTTAAGTGCGTAATCGTTTTTCATACTACTTGCTTTTTAAATTAATACTTTAAAAGGTTAACTCTCACAATCTATACTATTTTTGCATAATATATTTACCGTTTTGCAACCGTATTCTTAAACCGGTTGTATAAGCAATTTTCTTGAACACATTTTCCAGCGACTCATCATATCCTATAAAACCCGTAAACCGGTATCGCAAATGCAAGCTCTTCGTCATTTCCAACCCTACATGATAAATGTAACCGATATCGTGGCACAAATCTGCAATAGGAATGTCAACAAATCTGTAATATCCATTTTTCCAGTTCACACGACCGATATTTTCCAGTTGGAAAGATTCGTTATCGGCATTGTAAACGATACGTTGTCCCGGACA
>Ga0192245_10321_pt1 | contig 22953 bp, 20 predicted proteins | sample Koala_Koa27_M3_FD_131238 | JGI IMG/M metagenome (GOLD analysis project Ga0192245, IMG submission 131238) | Enriched cells from koala feces incubated with labeled cellulose particles, San Francisco Zoo, California, United States - Koala_Koa2-7_M3 ...
GGTATCAATTTGCCGAATGCCAACTGGATTCGTAGCCAACATGGTTCCAAGTCTGTTACCATCGGTAACATTACTGATGCGTATAATAAGGCTGCCCATGGCAATGGCTTTAATGAAGAATTTGTTTACAGCCAGGTAGAGCTGGACAATATCAATAAATATGCAGACTTGACAGACGAATTGCATACGGATTTGCACGAATGTTTGGGACATGGTTCCGGTAAATTACTGCCGGGAGTAGACCCTGATGCTTTGAAGGCTTATGGCTCGACAATAGAGGAGGCGCGTGCAGACCTCTTCGGCCTTTATTACGTGGCCGATCCTAAGTTGGTAGAACTGGGATTGTTGCCCGATGCAGATGCATATAAGGCCCAATATTATACTTACCTGATGAATGGTCTGATGACTCAGCTGGTGCGCATTGAACCGGGAAATCAAATAGAGGAAGCACACATGCGAAACCGTGCTCTTATTGCCCGTTGGGTGTTTGAAAAAGGAAATGCCGACAAAGTGGTTGAACTGACGAAAAAGGATGGTAAAACTTACGTGGTGGTGAACGATTATGCCAAGCTTCGTGCACTTTTCGGTGATTTGCTGGCCGAAATACAGCGCATTAAGTCTACTGGCGATTTTGAAGCTGCCCGGCAGTTGGTTGAGAACTATGCAGTAAAGGTCGATGCAAACTTACATGCAGAGGTACTCGAACGCTATAAAAAACTGAATCTGGCTCCTTACAAAGGTTTTGTCAATCCGAAGTATGAGGCTGTAACCGATGCTTCCGGCAATATCACCGATGTAAAGGTGACCTATGATGAAGGCTACGCAGAACAAATGTTACGTTATAGCAAGGATTATGCTACTTTGCCTTATATCAACGAGTAAATGTGAATAGCATTGATATTTTATAGAGGCATGGATAATGCGGCTTGGTACAGTAGTCTTTTCTGTATACTGGCAATGTTATCCGTGCCTCGTTTATTTAAACTTGCATAATCAGTAAAAAATGGACTTACATCAACAATTGAAAGATATCAAAACTCAATTGCGCTTATCCATGAACGGGGCGGTTTCGCAAAGCATGCGTGAAAAAGGGCTTGTTTACAAACTGAACTTTGGCGTGGAACTTCCCCGTATTAAAAATATTGCGGCTAGTTATACAAAAAATCATGAGTTGGCACAGACGTTGTGGAAAGAGGATATCCGCGAGTGTAAGATTCTGGCGGGATTGTTGCAGCCGGTTGATACCTTTTATCCTGAGATAGCCGATATTTGGGTAGAAAATATGCCTAACATCGAGATTGCCGAACTGACGTCTATGAATCTGTTTCAACATTTGCCGTATGCACCGGCAAAATCTTTCCAATGGCTAGCCGATGAACGCGAACTGGTACAGGTATGCGGTTATCTAACCATTGCGCGTTTATTGATGAAAAAAGGCGATATGGACGAACGTGTGGCCAATGAGTTTCTCGACCAGGCTGTTTGCGCCTTCTTTTCCGGTTCTTATCATGTGCGCAATGCTGCACTGGCAGCCATTCGCCGCTTTATGCAGCACAGCGAGGAGCATGCTTTTATGGTGTGTCGTCGTGTCGATGGTATGAAAGATTCTCCGCAAGAGTCGGAGCAGCTTTTATACAGTCTGGTAAGGGATGAAGTAGGAGGGTGATACGCCGTAAGAAGAGACCGTCAAAAAAAGAAAGAACTGTACCTCAAAAGTTTTTTATCAAACCTTTGGAGTGCAGTTCTTTTTGATTACTTTTGCAAGACAAGAGTAGAGACTCTGTACAATACATATTAGAATTTTAAGAGGCGTTATGCTTATCTTGTAAATTGAAAACCTAGGAAATTTTCAAATGTAGTACAAGGATAGCATAGTGGTTCTCACGCTATGGCGTGGGCTGCTATATCCACATTCGTACTACAGGTTTTCCTAGGACCTTCAATTTAGAACGTGGCATGCAGTTCCACGCTTGAACCGAGAATGATTATATACTAATCTGATAATCAATTTATATATTAGTCTTTATCTTTTATTTGATACCTTATAGTTCCCATATTCTGTCGGGTTCCCAAAGGTTATTATTATTATTTTGCCCCACTGTCTAACAAAAGCTCTTCATTATGAGGTATGGAGTTAATGTTCTACAATGGGGCTGTTAGAATACCCTCTTGGCGGACTATGATAACCCTAACTTAATGTATTCGGTCCATGATCGGGGTATTAAGCAGCAAAGCATTCTATAATGTCCGATTTTCTTTAAGAATTTCGGACATTTTATTGCTACATCAAGAGTAATATCGTATCTTTGCAAGTGGAATCATTGTGGATATGAAGACAATACTGACGAAGGAAATACGAAACATCATAGACCGAAACAGACCGAACAGACTTTATATGGTGAGTGATTTTGCCCATCTGAATAATGATGGACTAGTTACTCGTGCGCTTTCCCGATTAGAGAAAGAGGGTGTGCTCATTCGTCTTTCTCAAGGTCTATATCTATATCCATTACGGAACAAGTTCGGTGTACTTCGTCCCTCTATAGAAGATATCGCATACGCTATAGCGGAAAAGGATAAGGCTCGTATTATACCTAGTGGATTGACAGCATTGAACAAATTGGGACTTTCCACACAGGTCACGATGAATGCAGTTTATCTGACAGATGCCACAGCAAGGGAACTTACTATCGGGAACCGTAAAATCATATTCAAGCGCAGCGCACCTCGCAATTTTGCCTACAAGACAGACTTGTTTCCACTTATAGTCGCTGCCATGAAAGAATTAGGGAAAGATAACGTGACAGATGAACAGGTTGCAATCATAAAACAAGCCATTGAAAAATATGGTAGTCCTGATGAAATCAAATACGATTACAGTATTGCCCCGCAATGGATTAAACAAAGACTTGCATTATGAATTTTACTAAACTTACAAAAGAAGAACAACTTACCATTTTGGCTAATGTAGCCGAAGATAAAGGGATTGTGGATAATGCCGTAGAAAAGGACTATTGGGTCAGTATGGTGTTACGTGCCATATTTTCTTTGCCGTATGCAGCAGCTTTTGTTTTCAAGGGAGGAACAAGCCTTAGCAAAGGTTGGGGATTAATAGAACGGTTTTCAGAAGATATTGACCTTGCAATAGATCCCCAATATCTCGGCTTTACAAATATTGAGACTAAAAGTCAACGGACTAAGTTGCGGAAAGACTCCAAGAAGTTCATAGATGGCTCTTTCGCGCTCGACGTTGAAACCAGATTAAAAGAGTTTGGGCTATCAGAGAACTGTAAGGTTATAGTTCCGGAGACATCTGTCAGTGACCTTGATCCTGTAGTCCTGTTTGTCGAGTATAATTCAGTGTTGCAAACGAAAATGCAATATATACCCGAACGAGTCAAAATTGAGATAAGTTGTCGTTCACTCATGGAACCGTCAGAAGATGTGGAAATGCGTTCTATGATAGAAGAAGCTTATCCAGGTGAAGAGTTCTCATTACCTATATTCACTGTTCCTACCGTAGTACCGGGACGAACATTCTTGGAAAAGGTTTTTCTTTTGCATGAAGAGTTTAACCGTCCCAATGGCTGTACGCATATCGAACGTATCACACGACACATGTATGACATTGTAAAGATGATGGATAAACCGTTTGCTATGGAAGCAATGCAGGATGTACAATTATACAAGGACATTGTGACTCATCGTAAAAAGTTCACGGCTTGGAGTGGATTGGACTATACGAGTCATCTTCCACACACAATATCGTTCCTGCCTCCTGAAAGCATCGAAGATGTTTTGCGTGACGACTATAAGCAGATGCAAATTGGCTTCATCTATGCCAATGCACCTTCTTTCGATGAGATTATGGAGCGATTGAGTGAGTTGCAAAGCAGATTTAGGACATTGGTATGGAAAAATTATCGTTGACGGTATGGATAGAATAAATGTTGATATAAACGAAACAGAGATTTTTAATCTTTATCCGGAAGTACTGGAAACGTTACTCAAAGACCATACGACAGGACGGAATATTTTTTGGGCAACGGATTCGTATGCACATAGAGGAGATGGATTTCAGTATAGTGATGCCATAACAGTTGGGCATATTATTGGCGAAAACGGGATGGTGATACGACCGCGTGCCTTGAAGAGCAAGGACGAACAGACGGAACGGACAAAGGAAATGGCAGAGGTATTTACTCCGTCATGGGTTTGTAATGCTCAAAACAATCTTGTGGACGAGGCTTGGTTCGGAAGGAAAGATGTATTCAACACCGTTGACGATACGCAGCATACATGGATGGCCAATCCCGACAGAATTACTTTCCCGAATAACAAGACATGGAAGTCATATGTCCGGGCGACAAGGATGGAAATCACTTGCGGTGAAGCCCCTTACCTCGTCAGCCGTTATGATACTACGACCGGGCTTCCGATAGAATTGAATCAACGCATCGGAATGCTCGACCGGAAACTGCGTGTAGTCAGTGAAAACACCGGAACAAGTGGTGAATGGCTTGATATGGCGCAGGAAGCCTATAAGAACATATATGCCTATGAATGGCAGGGAGACAATTTGCTTTTGGCCCGTGAGGCTCTGCTAGTTTCTTTTGCGGAATACTATTATGCAAAATTTGGAAAAATGCCGTTGGCAAAGTCCCTGCTTTATATAGCCTATATCATTTCCTGGAATGTCTGGCAAATGGACGGACTTAAAGGAGTTGTTCCGGACAGTTGCAAGAATGGTGTAAAAGTCATGACGCGAGACTTATTCGGAGCGACTGAAAATGTTGAATATTGTTCAGGATGTCGTGATGGAGGATTCAGAAACCATAACGGGATTTACTGCCTAATAAGGGACTGGGGATTGAAAGACCCCAAAACGGGAGAGAATAACAGAAAAATAAGGTTTATAGACCTGATAAAATAAAAGTTGTATGATATGGCAACATTTGAAACCAGCTTAAAATCCAGACTAATATATGTCTTTGCCATTTCCGATGAATGGCATAAGGATTGTCTGAAAGTGGGTGAAACAACATTGGAGGAGGATGACGGGAACTTTCCTTTACCCAACAGTGAGGTACTTAACAAAGCTGCATGTGATCGTATTGACCAATATACGAAGACGGCAGGTATTGCCTATACCCTGCTCCATACGGAAATGACCGTGTTTTTCAAAGGTGGAACAATTAGCTCCTTCAACGATAAGCAGGTACATAGCGTATTGGAGCGTTCAGGTGTTAAGAAAAAGACGTTTGATACTGTGAAAGGGGCGAATGAATGGTTCTGCTGCGATCTTGAAACAATCAAGAAAGCGATACATGCAGTTAAGAATGGACAGAATAGTCTGAATGCAAGTGAAATCAGCCATACTCAAACTCCTATAATCTTCCGTCCAGAGCAACAGGCTGCTATTGACAAGACAAAAAAGCAGTTCAAGAAAGGCTCACAAATGCTTTGGAATGCAAAAATGCGTTTCGGCAAGACCTTATGCGCCCTGCGTGTGGCAAGGGATTTAGATATGCGCCGCACCATTATCCTTACTCACCGTCCCGTAGTTGATGAGGGCTGGTTTGAGGATTTCGGTAAGATATTTTACGACCGTACCGACTATCATTATGGTTCCCGCACAAAAGGAGAAGATTTCGATTCCCTTGAACGGCTGGCGAAAAAAGGAGACAAGTATGTCTATTTTGCCTCCATGCAGGACATGCGTGGCGCCCAATTGGTCGGTGGAAAATTTGACAAGAACAATGAAGTGTTCTACACCGAATGGGATTTTCTGATTGTGGATGAAGCCCACGAAGGAACACGTACAGAATTGGGAGAGGCTGTTATTAAGGAGCTGACCAAGGTAAACACGAAAGTGCTTAAGCTTTCAGGGACGCCATTCAATCTGCTTGATGATTACACAGAAGAGGAAACGTACACATGGGATTACACCATGGAGCAACGCGCCAAAACAGAATGGGACTTGTTGCACATGGGCGACCCTAATCCGTATGCTTCTCTTCCGGCCATCAATATTTACACCTACGACCTCGGAGCGTTGATGAATGATTATTCCGAAGATGAAAAGGCTTTCAACTTTCGAGAGTTCTTCCGTACAAAGGATGACGGGACATTCATTCACGAAAATGATGTAGATAATTTTTTGTCGTTGTTGTGCAAGGAGGACAAGGAAAGTCTTTATCCTTATTCCAACGACCGATATCGTAGTATATTTCGTCATACGCTTTGGGTGGTCCCGGGTGTCAAGGCTGCCCGTGCATTGAGTGCAAAACTGAAAGCACATCCTATATTCGGCTGCTTCGAGATTGTCAATGTGGCCGGCAACGGTGATGAAGACGAAGAAAATGCAGACGCTTTGCAAATGGTAAATACAGCCATTGGCAAGAATCCTGACAAGACATTCACTATCACCCTGTCCTGCGGACGACTGACGACGGGTGTGAGCATAAAGCCGTGGACAGCTGTATTCATGATGGCAGGGTCATATAGTACATCTGCAGCAGGTTATATGCAGACCATATTCCGTGTGCAGACACCGTTTATATATAAAGGACGTATGAAGGAGCAATGCTATGCTTTCGACTTTGCACCAGACCGTACCTTGCGGATGTTGGCTGAAGTTGCCAAAGTCTCAGCCAAGGCAGGAAAGGCAACGGAAGAAGACCGCAATATTTTAGGCGATTTTCTGAATTTTTGTCCTATCATATCCATTGAAGGCTCGCAAATGAAGCCATATGATGTAAACAAGATGATGGGGCAACTCAAGAAAGCTCAGATAGAAAAGGTGGTGCAATGTGGCTTCGAAGATGGGGCATTGTACAATGATGAGTTACTCAAACTTACGGATGTGGATCTTGCAGACTTCAAGAATCTGAAAGGAATCATCGGTAAGACCAAGGCCATGCCTAAGTCTGGTGATATTGATGTTAACAAGCAAGGCTTTACAAATGAGGAGTATGCGGAAAAAGAAAAACTAGAAAAGAAGCCGAAACGTGAACGCACTCCAGAGGAGCAAGCCAGGTTGGACGAATTAAAGAACCGACATAACCAGCGTAAGGATGCCATTTCTATTCTACGCGGTATTTCTATTCGTATGCCGCTGCTTATATTCGGAGCAGAACTGAAAGACGAAGATGAAGAGATAACCATTGATAACTTTGCCAATCTTGTGGACGATACTTCTTGGACAGAATTCATGCCAAAGGATGTAACCAAAGCCATCTTTGCCAAGTTCAAGCGCTTCTACGAGCCTGATGTGTTTCGTGAAGCGGGGAAGCGCATCCGTGCCATGACTCGAGCTGCCGACAAGTTCACCATAGAGCAGCGCATTGAACGTATAGCTGGTATATTCAACACATTCCGCAATCCTGACAAGGAAACAGTTTTGACACCGTGGCGTGTAGTCAATATGCACATAAGCGATTGCCTCGGAGGTTGGTGCTTTATGGATGAAGAGTTTAAGCAACCATTGGAAACACCGCGCTTTGTGGACAAGGGGGAGGTGACGCATTCTGTATTCAGAGCGGACAGCCTGATTATGGAAATCAACTCGAAGAGCGGTCTTTATCCATTGCTCGCTGCTTATAACATTTACCGTAATCGTTTGGAAGCGGCCAAAGAAAAATATGGAGAAGTAGGTAATGCCCTTGCCATGCAGTTATGGGATCTGACCATTGAACAGAATATTCTTGTAGTATGCAAGACCCCTATGGCTCGTAGTATTACTCGCCGTACTCTCGTCGGCTTCCGCGATACGAAAGTACATGCCGAATATTATAAAAATTTAATTGAAAACATATCCCAGAATTCAGACCTAGTCGTAAATACGCTACGTGACGGCAAGAATTTTTGGGGCATAAACGAAAACAAACATATGACTATAGATGCCATTATAGGAAATCCGCCGTATCAAGAGGAAGGAATAAGCACCCGTAAAGCCCCTATCTATCACCTGTTTTACGACCTTTCTTTCCGCCTGTCGGATAAAGTGTCATTGATAACTCCAGGCCGTTTTTTATTCAGGGCAGGACAAACTCCCAAAGAATGGATGGATAAGATTTTAGCTGACAAACATTTTAAGGTGGTGGATTATTTTCAGAAGTCGATAGATGTATTTCCGTCTGTCGACATAAAAGGCGGTGTGGTGATTGCTTATCGTGATGCTAAAACTGAATTTGAACCAATCGGATTCTTCTCTGAATATGAAGAATTAAAAAGCATATTACAAAAAGTGTTATCACATCAGGGATTTGTCAAAAATGAATTCAGCAATCTCATATCTTCTCAAGGCCTTTATAAATTCTCAGAGGTGGCATTTAATGAACATCCTGAAATTTACGAAGTCCAAGGAAATGGAACTGCAGCAAAAATAACCTCAAATGCATTTGAACATCTTCCTCATATATTCCATGAAGAAGAGCCAGATAATCCCGATGTTTTCATCCGTATTTTGGGACGGTCAAAAAATCAGCGTGTCTATAAATGGATTGAAAAACGATATACTTTACCGACTGATGGATATTGTGAATCCTACAATGTTCTCGTCCCCGAAGCCAACGGAACAGGAGCAATCGGCGAAGTACTCAGCACGCCGGTAATCGGCGTGCCGGTAATCGGCGTGCCGGTAATCGGGCACACCGACACCTTCCTGAGCATCGGCAAGTTTACCGATGCCCAGCAAGCTGATCGGTGTCTCAAATACGTCAAGACAAAATTTACCAGATGTTTGTTAGGGACATTGAAAGCCACGCAGCATAATCCCCGCGAGACTTGGGCAAATGTACCGATGCAGGACTTCACATCAGGAAGTGATATAAATTGGGACGTGCCTATACCTGAAATAGACAGGCAGCTGTACTCCAAATACTGGCTCTCGGACGAGGAAATCCAGTTTATTGAGCAGAATATCAAATCAATGGCATAAAGATGACTACTCCATCGGCTTTATCATTCTTTCGATAAAGCCGATTTCTTCATCATTCAAACCGTATTTTCGATAAAGCTGACGGTCAATGTTTTCTATCGGTTTACTCCAGTCAATGTCGCTTGAATCGGTAAAATCTTGTAGCGGAACAAATCTAAAACTCTCTTTTCGAATATCCATAGTAGGCAGAGCTTGCAACAGTAAGAAACGAGATACTTTTGTACATAAATATTTGTACAGATTATAGGCCTCAAATTCTGTGTCAAATTTTCCCATCGCGATATATGACTCCGTACAAACTTCACCTGGTAAAATAATTTTGGTTGTAGCGAGAACTTTTACCTGACCGTTTTCATCACTTTCGCCCAAATGTCCTGATAAGGCTTTACCAGTTATGACATTGTATTTGTCTATATAATCTAAGCTGACAGGAATCTCTTGTCTTGAAATGAAACCACATCCTCCGCTCGAATGCACCAATACATCTGTTTCATTTTGCTTGTTTTCAGTTCCTCGTATGTACGTCCTCAGTCCAAACGGCTTATATTGAGCTACTATTTTAGAAAGACTTTCAAAACCATTAGATGAAATGACTTTGTGTAATATAGCAACCGCTTCATTGTATCTTGGGAATATGTCATATTGAAGAAATTCATTTAATTGTCGCTTAGATTCAATTACTGTTCCGTCAAAGGCATTTATAAACAGAGCAATGTTGCTATTGTGAGTTTTTGACCATCTGAAAAAACATACTCCGCCACTGATATTTGCAGTAGGGAAAACCGACTTCGGATTAGGGAAATCTTTAATGTAGTCAATATGTGTCTCATTGAGCATCATTTTCCTAAAATCATCCAATCCTCTTCCGCCACCATACCATTTTGCTGGCATAATCATAGAGATATAGTGTGGGTGCATATCTTTTGCAGTGCATACAAATTTATTGTATATAGGTATTGCAGCTGCTCCATTTCCACCTCCATCAACTACCTGATACGGCGGATTTCCTATAATGGCATCTGTCGGAACTACTAGGTCTATCTTATTAGTACAGACAACTTATGTTTTACTAATAATTAGAACCAATATGGATACAACTGATTTTGAATCATTCCTAAAACAGGGAAATTTAGCCCAGAACACCGTTACAGCGTACCTGTATGCCGTAAAAGATTATTTTACCCGTTATAAAGAGCTGAACAAGCGGAATCTCATAGCTTACAAAAACCATCTGACAGACAATTTTAAGCCAAAGACAGTTAACCTCCGCATATTGGGATTGAACAAGTATTTGGGATATATAGGCAAGTCACGGCTACGCATGAAAACCATAAAGGAACAGCAACGCACTTATCTTGAAAACATAATCAGCAATGCTGATTACGAATTTCTTAAAAGCCACTTAGGGACGGAGAAAAACCGGACATGGTATTTTGCCGTACGCTTTCTTGCTACTACCGGGGCAAGGATAAGCGAACTGATACATTTGAAAGCAGAGCATATCCGGGTAGGATATTTTGACATCTACACAAAAGGGGGTAAGGTACGTCGTATCTACATTCCGAAACAACTGAGCACTGAAGCCACCAAATGGCTGTCAGAACAAAGCCGATCTAGCGGCTATGTTTTCCTTAACCAATACGGACAGCGTCTCACCACAAGAGGCATCGCCCAACAACTTAAAAATTATGCGCGGAAATACGGTATGAACGAAAAAGTGGTCTATCCGCACTCGTTCCGTCACAGGTTTGCTAAGAACTTTCTGGACAGGTTTAATGATATTTCCTTGCTTGCCGATTTGATGGGACACGAAAGTATAGAAACTACCAGAATCTATCTGCGGCGCAGCAGTGCCGAACAACAGGAGATTGTTGATAAGGTTATCACTTGGTAAAAGATGAGCAGCGTCAAATACGAAAGTATGACGCTGTTTTATTGTCACATCATTTTATCTGCCTCGTTGCGGATTTTTCTTCTTCTGTTCACCCCACGGAAGGTCAGACGATGAGCCACCAGATCCAGTACCAACATGAACCTCCGCCGGTCCTCCGGCGACAAGGGTAAAAGCTGCACCCAATAGCTCTGCCTGCTTTCCATTTACCTGCTCCTGTGGATCGAATACGGTATTAACAAATTCCTCGTCCGTGATCTGGCCGTTGAAATGTTTTTGGGCCACATCATAGTCTATCTGGAATTTGATGTTCTCAAAAAGTTCATCACCGACCCGTGTCCAGATGTGAAGCGACGGATTCCGATAGTTTGAGACATTGACACGTACAAGCTCGGCACCGGACGAGAGGCTGTAACATTGGGAATTGGCCTTGCGGTCAAGCAAACTTATCTGCTTTCGCTACCTGTCTATGAGTGCATCCTTCTCCTTGAATTGCCGTTCTGCCGCTTCCGCCTGATGAATGGCCTTGTCTATTTCTTTTTGATAGCCGTTTCGCAGTTTCCCGATTTCTGATTTATGTTGTTCCTGCAACCGTACCTTTTCTGCCTGAAGTTCCTCAATCTGTTTATTGAGTTCGGCTATCAGCCTGTCCTTGTCAGCCAGTTCCTTCTTTGCCTTGGAAAGGTCTCCCTTGCCGAACCACGCGAGGATGGTGTCCTGCCTTCTCGCGCCTTATATCGGCCTGTAACTGGGCTATATCCTCTTCATACTGGATTACCTGCTGCCTGTAATATTCCGAGTTAGCCTGATGCTTGGCGGTTGAGCCTACAATCCCACGCTGCAACCCGAACGGTTTCATGGCCTTGGCATAACTGTTCTGGTATTCATGCAATTTGGTACGACGCATCACATTTTTCTTTCCTAATAGCGACTTTGTAAAATAAAATAGTAAAAAAGTTACAGAAAAAGGAAACCTCTTCCGTTTTTCTTCGTTACTACTTATGAGTAGTCAGTAGTAAGTAGTATAAGTAGTCTTAATAGTAAGTAATATCAATAGTAAGTAGTTATATTAAGTATTATCAATAGTAAGTAGTTATATTCTATTGATATTATGTCTTTACTTTGAAATTGCTTTTTCTATCTTTCTCTGTAGTTTCTAAAGAAAAAATCTCTATTATCACTTGCTTTCAACAAAAAAGACTTAACTTTGTAAGCTGTAAGTTACTGCTACCCCGATATGGAAAGTCAGAATGTGAAAGATACGGTCAGGCAGATATTCACCGAATATCTCAATGCCAACGGGCATCGAAAGACTCCCGAACGATATGCCATACTTGATACCATCTATTCCATAGAAGGCCATTTTGATATTGATACTTTATATTCATTAATGGCCGACGAGGAGAATTTCCGTGTCAGCCGTGCCACTCTTTACAATACCATCATCTTGCTTATTAACGCCCGGCTGGTAATCAAACACCAGTTTGGTAATTCGTCTCAGTACGAAAAATGCTATAACCGGGATACTCATCACCACCAAATCTGTACGCAATGTGGCAAGGTGGTAGAATTTCAGAATGAAGAATTGCAACACGCCATTGAAAATACGAAGTTAAGCCGTTTCAACTTGACGCATTATTCGTTGTATATATACGGGTTGTGCAGTAAATGTGACCGCGCCAACAAACGAAAGAAAAATATCAATAATCATAAGAAAGAAAAATGAAAGTAGACGTATTATTAGGATTACAATGGGGCGACGAGGGAAAAGGAAAAGTCGTCGATGTATTGACTCCGAGATACGATGTTGTAGCTCGTTTCCAGGGTGGCCCGAATGCAGGGCATACACTTGAGTTTGAAGGGCAGAAGTATGTACTCCGTTCCATCCCTTCCGGCATATTCCAGGGCGATAAGGTGAATATCATCGGTAACGGCGTGGTGCTCGATCCTGCTTTGTTCAAGGCAGAGGCTGAAGCGTTGGAAGCATCCGGCCACGATTTGAAACAACGCCTGCACATCTCCAAGAAAGCACATCTTATTTTGCCTACTCACCGCATCCTGGATGCTGCATACGAGGCTGCCAAAGGCGATGCCAAGGTGGGTACTACGGGTAAGGGGATTGGCCCGACGTATACCGATAAGGTAAGCCGTAACGGACTGCGTGTAGGCGATATCCTGTGCAATTTCGAGCAAAAGTATGCTGCTGCCAAGGCGCGTCACGAGCAGATTCTGAAAAGCTTGAACTATGAGTACAATTTGGATGAGATAGAGAAAGCATGGTTTGAGGGTATTGAATACCTGAAACAGTTCTCATTGGTAGACAGCGAGCATGAGGTGAACAATCTGCTGAAAGACGGCAAGTTGGTGCTTTGCGAAGGTGCTCAGGGTACGATGCTTGACATTGATTTTGGTTCGTATCCTTTTGTAACTTCATCCAACACCATCTGTGCAGGTGCTTGTACCGGATTGGGAGTTGCTCCCAATAAAATTGGCGATGTGTATGGCATCTTCAAGGCTTATTGCACCCGTGTAGGAGCAGGGCCTTTCCCCACCGAGTTGTTCGATGAGACAGGTGATAAAATATGTACCTTGGGACATGAGTTCGGTTCTGTTACAGGACGTAAACGCCGTTGCGGTTGGATTGATTTGGTAGCGTTGAAGTATGCCATCATGGTTGACGGTGTCACGAAACTTATCATGATGAAGAGCGATGTACTCGACACCTTTGAAACAATCAAGGCCTGTGTGGCTTATAAGGTTAACGGCGAGGAAATTGATTATTTCCCCTTCGATATTAATGAAGGAGTAGAACCTGTATACGTTGAATTGCCGGGCTGGCAGACCGATATGACCAAGATGCAGAGTGAGGACGAATTCCCCGAGGAATTCAACGCTTATCTCTCTTTCCTGGAAGAACAGTTGGGTGTGCCCATTAAGATTGTTTCTGTGGGTCCCGACCGTGAGCAGACCATAGAACGGTATACGGAAGAGTAAAATAAGTATTTTGATTTTATGTAAACGCAGGCTTGTTGAAGAAGAAACAATAAGCTTGCGTTTTTTTTGTATGTTGGGTATTGCATTTCCAGCCGTAAGTCTTTCAGTCGAGTTGATATTTGATTAACTTTGTATGCGGACATTTCCTGGTTAGCTTGTACCGAATTTATGTAACAAAGAAGCGCTTATATTTATGAGAACACATTTTTTAGCTATTGTTTTGTTGTTGAGCAGTTTTTTCCTTCCGGTTGCTGCGCAGGATTATTCACCTACGGAAGAAAATTTGAAATCCCGTCAGGAATTTCGTGATGCACGTTTTGGTATTTTTCTTCATTGGGGGCTATATGCCATGTTGGCTACGGGCGAGTGGACGATGACCAACAACAATCTTAATTATAAAGAATATGCCAAGTTGGCCGGAGGTTTTTATCCTTCCCGTTTCAACGCGGCCGAATGGGTGTCTGCTATTAAAGCGTCAGGGGCCAAATATATCTGCTTTACCAGCCGGCATCATGAGGGCTTTTCCATGTTCCACACAAAGTATTCGGATTACAATGTAGTGGATGCCACACCTTTTAAACGCGACATCTTGAAGGAACTGGCCGATGAGTGCCACAAGCAGGGCATCCGTCTTCATCTTTATTATTCGCATCTGGATTGGTATCGCGAGGATTATCCTTGGGGGCGTACCGGACGCGGAACAGGACGGCCTGACGCGAAAGGGAACTGGCCCAGCTATTATCAGTTTATGAACAACCAGCTTACTGAGTTACTTACCAATTACGGTCCGATAGGCGCCATTTGGTTCGATGGTTGGTGGGACCAGGACCAGAATCCCGACTTTGATTGGCAATTGCCCGGTCAGTACGAATTGATACACCGTTTGCAACCGGGTTGCCTGGTAGGTAACAATCACCATCAGGTACCGTTCGCGGGAGAGGATATTCAGATTTTTGAGCGGGATTTGCCGGGCGAGAACAAAGCCGGGCTTTCGGGGCAGGATATCAGTAGCCTGCCATTGGAGACCTGCGAGACTATGAATGGTATGTGGGGATACAAGATTACCGACCAGAACTATAAATCGGCAAAGACTTTAATACACTATCTGGTGAAGGCGGCCGGCAAGGATGCCAACTTGCTGATGAACATAGGCCCTCAACCCGACGGATGCCTGCCCGAAGTGGCTGTACAACGTCTGAAGGAAGTGGGTGAGTGGATGCGTGTTTATGGTGAAACCATTTATGGTACACGGGGAGGTTGTGTTGCTCCGCATGACTGGGGCGTAACAACGCAAAAGGGAAACCGTCTTTTTGTGCATATCCTTAATTTGCAGGACAAGGCTTTGTTCCTGCCTTTGGATGGAAAAACGGTGAAGCGCGCTTTAACTTTTGACGGTAAGAAGCCGTTGGCATTTAAGCGTGTGGACGGAGGCATTACGCTTCTGCTTGATGAAATTCCTACGGAAGTGGATAAAGTGGTGGAGTTGTACTTGAACTGATAACCGGAAAGCTTGTCAGAAAAAACTTGGCAAAGTCTGGGAAGTCTTGAAGATTTCTCTAAAATGTGGAAAGAAGCTGGGAAAATCTATAATCTGTGTTAATTCCCGATGCCAATGAGCAATCTTTCTTTACATTTGGCAAGCTATTTGTGTTATAGTCAGAAATTAAACTTTATTTATCAATCAAGAAAAAACAGACATTATGGGAACAGGAATGATAGGAATCCAGTGGATTATATTTATCGGTGTGGCTATTGTGAGCTGGCTGGTACAGATGAATTTGCAAAACAAGTTCAAGAAATATTCGCAAATACCTACGGATAATGGCATGACGGGAGCAGACGTTGCCCGAAAGATGCTTAACGACAATGGCATTTACGATGTACAAGTGACTTGCACGCGTGGCCACCTGACCGACCACTACAATCCCGCTAACAAGACCGTGAATCTGAGTGAAAGCGTTTACTCAAGCAATAGTATTATGGCCGCAGCCGTAGCTGCCCACGAGTGCGGACATGCCGTACAGCACGCATGTGCCTACGCTCCCCTTACGCTACGCAGCAAATTGGTACCGGTCGTATCGTTTGCCTCGAATATCATGACTTGGGTGCTGCTGGCTGGTATTTTGTTACTGAATAGCTTTCCGCAATTGCTTTTGATTGGAATTATTCTGTTTGCTACCACTACCTTGTTCAGCTTCGTTACATTGCCGGTTGAAATCAATGCCAGCAAGCGTGCGTTGGTATGGCTCAGTGCTTCGGGCATAACCAATGCTTTCAATCATGACAAGGCTGAAGACGCACTCCGTTCGGCCGCCTACACGTATGTGGTAGCTGCCTTGGGTTCGTTGGCTACGCTGATATATTACGTCATGATTTTCTTGGGACGCCGCGAGTGATGCTTTTGCATCCACTGGTTTAGGATATCTCTACAGGAAGGATGCCGGAAAGGTGAGAGAGGATACACACTCTGTCACCGTTCCGGCATCCTTCTTTTATTTTTTGGAAGATTCAAGTGTCCGGATTATAGACAACAGGCTCATATACTCTCTGCCGTGGCTGTAAAAATGTCCCGCCCTTTTTAGTAATCTATAACCGAAGGCTTCGGTTATAAAACCGCAAGCTTCGGTTATATAACCGTAAGTTCCGGTTATAAAACCGAAACATCCGGTTATACTTTGTGTTGCATGAAGGGCATGTTTGGATGGGACAATCGTCCATTCAAATTCTTGTACGACTGGTTTCAGGTAACAGCGCAAAGGAATGACTATGTACCGATAAGATAACTTTTTTCTTTATCAAGATTGTGGCTTCCGATGCATAATCATATGCATCGCTATCAGGTTCAGACCGCCAAGTAGTGTTCCTAATACTGTGTAGAAAAGTTGTTCATTCAGCGATAAAATTGGGGCGGTTTCATGTATGGCCCAAATGCAATAAGGCAGGCATAATGCAGTAGAGGTAATAGCTGGAATATATCCCCGCCATACGATGAATTGTGCGACATGTGCTATGAGGTGGATGCCGAATGCGGTCAGGCAGCAATACCATGCAGCCGGATTTCCGGTTTGGATGCTTACAATCGTGCAGGCAGAGACAATCAGAAATTCTTCGGTGGCAATTGCCGCAAATTTCAGTGTAGTCATTTGTTCCATCTTTCGGATGACAGGCTTAAATTTCGGGAAGCGTCTGTGCATCGCGGTGCTGTTCTTTTTAATCCATGGGCATACCATGAGAATTTCTTCCAGTTCGTGAAGCAGGAAGAAAAAGGGAAGGAGCGGGAGGATGATTGAGTGATTCATTCGGAATAACTTATTTATTTGAGGATTGGAACCGGTTGTTTTGTCCGTCACTTTCTGTACACTCGGTAGGAAAATGGTTCCTAAATTCGTTCAGTTTCTTCCGTAAATAAATCATATCTTTCAGTATTTTTCCATCTTCCACAATCGGATGGTCGTAGTTGCGGGTGAAAAAATCGGGCTCGGTATGAGAGTAAGTAAAACCACAGCTTTCGTAAAAGGAAATCGTCTGCCTGCTTTCTCCTGTACCGACGAGCAGGGTATGGCACATGCCGGCATAGTGCTGTTCGATGAATTCTACCATTTGCCGTCCGTACCCCCTTCGCTGGCAGGCGGGTGCAACGGCCAGGTTCTTCAGCTCATAGACTCCATTTCCTTCGTTTGTCACAACAGCCACGGATATGGGGATTGTTTCAGTGTCGAACATGACGAACAAATCTCCCCGTTCCAGGTAGCGGTCAATCATCGACTCTTGCTCGTCGGCAAGGAGAAGGAGAGGAAGGAAATGTTTCTTGTCGGTAGTGATGAGTTGGATGTTCATACGAAATCTTCTTTCAACAATTCAAAATAGTGGGCGTCTACAAAACGGCCGTTCTTGAAGCAGGACTTCCGAAGGATACCGACCTTGTGGAATCCTGCTTTTTCGAGTACCCGCATGGAGGCGATATTGTTTTCATATGCAGTGGCAAAAACACGGACGACGTCTGTCTCCATCCAATAACGATGCAGGGCCTCGCATAGTGCTTCACTTGCGATGCCTTGGTTCCAGAACGGTTCTGCGAGCCAATAGCCGGCCTCGGCATTGAAGCGCTCCACATCCGTTCCTCGCATAAAGCTGATATTGCCGGCGGCTTCGCCGTTTATGTCAATGCAATATTCGCAGGGTTCCTGTGCATTCATGGCATAGTCGATAAAAGAACGGGCATCCTCTTCCGTATAAGGAAACGGAAGACGGTCGCGGCAGTTATCCCAAATCTTCTTGTTGTTCAGGTATTGGGCTAATGATGGTACATCTGATGGCTTCCAGGGGCGAAGTCGGAATGAAGTTCGCTTCATCGGTACGCTGACCAGTCCATGATGATTCTGTGGCTCATCCAATGGGAGGAAGCCTAAACTTTTGTAGAAAGGTATGGCAGATGTAGAAGAATTCACCGTGACACTCCGATAGGGGTACTCTTGCATGGCAAAAGTAAACAACATCCGTCCGATACCTTTCCGATGATAGGCTGGATGAATAAAAAACATTAAGATATGCAGGTCTTTTTTTCGTATGGCCAGCATTCCCACCAATGTCCCGGTTTCGTCGAATGCTCCCCAAAAAGTCAGTTCCTGAAGGTGGTTCTCATCGTTGATGAAACTCCTGAAAATGCCCAAGCCTTCTTCGTCATAGTCGGTCTTTCCGCAGACGATGAAGGTATCTAAGGCTAAAGCGATGGCTTGCTTCCGTTCTGTCAGATTCAGTTTTCGGATTTCCATGTTTCTAATCTTTAACCGGCGTATAATCAATTTTTGCCTCTTCATCGGTTGCTTCAAGCTTGAAAATGACCGGTCGCAAGCCGTCGTTACAACAGCAGATAGCGACTCCCGGCTTACGAATCCAGTCGCCATAGTAGAACAATTGCTTGTCAGCTCCATGAGCCAAGGCAAAGACATATTGATAGATGGCTTTCCAAGCTTCGTCACACAGGCCTTCTGGTTTGGCATAATCGGCGTAGAACACCTGTCCCTCTTGCAACATCGGACATTTTGTCAAGCCTTCGATACCATATTCTTTTGCAAGGTCTTCAATGAGGGTTTTCCTCAATACGGTAATTTTTACTTTTCTCATAGTGGATAAGATTATTTTTTCATTGATTGATATTTGCTCTCAAAGGTAAGTAAGTTTTTTGGGAATAAAACTTGGATTTTCTGTTTTTTCCAAATTCCTTCCAGATTCGCTGCTTTACTTTGCAGTACGAAAACAAATAAATGATGTATAATCCTATAAAAAAAGAAACAGTTATGAAAAAGTTATTTTTAGTATTGGTATGTGTGTTTACAATGCAGATGGTAATGGCCGACAACGACAAGCCCATTAAGGTGGAGCAATTGCCGCAAACGGCTCAGACTTTCATTAAACAACATTTTTCGGATTTGAAAGTGGTTTTTGCCAAAGTTGATAAAGACTGGTTTGATACTACTTACGATGTGGTTTTTGCCAATGGTGACAAGTTGGAGTTCAACAAAAACGGCGAATGGAAAGAACTGAATTGCAAAAACAGCATGGTGCCTCTGAAGGTTATTCCTACCCAGATTCAGAAGTTTGTAAACGACACTTATCCCGGTGAGAAGGTTACGGTGATTGAGAAAGACCGCTACGAATACGAAGTGCGCTTGACCAATCGGGTAGAGATTAAGTTCGACTTGAAGTTCAATGTCATTGACGTGGACCATGATTAAAAAAGACTAGTGGAGCATTTCCGACTTTCCAGATACGGGACGGAGGTAAATCTATATGGGTTTACTTCCGTCTTTTTTTGTGTATTTGTTGGGTGGTTGGCATTCTGACAGATTGTATGTGGAAATGTGCTTTTTTGGTGTGCTTATGGGCATTTTTCAAATAAAATGCTGTAACTTTGTCGTCCGATTTTAAAAGTAATTGATACGAATATGGCTGCAAAACCTTGTATTCCGAAAGGAACCCGCGACTTTTCGCCCGTCGAGATGGCGAAGCGTAATTATATCTTCAATACCATTCGCGAAGTGTATCATCTGTATGGATTCCAGCAAATTGAGACACCGGCCATGGAAATGCTTTCCACACTGATGGGAAAGTATGGTGAGGAAGGAGACAAACTCTTGTTCAAGATACAGAATTCAGGAGATTATTTTTCGGGACTTACCGATGAAGAACTGATGAGCCGCAATGCCGCCAAGCTGGCTTGTAAGTTTTGTGAGAAAGGTTTGCGCTATGACCTGACGGTGCCCTTTGCCCGCTACGTGGTGATGCACCGTGATGAAATAACTTTCCCCTTCAAACGCTATCAGATTCAGCCCGTGTGGCGTGCCGACCGTCCGCAGAAGGGACGTTACCGTGAGTTCTACCAGTGTGACGCCGATGTGGTAGGCAGCGACTCGTTGCTCAACGAGGTTGAACTGATGCAGATTGTTGATACAGTGTTCTCTCGTTTCGGTATCCGTGTATGCATTAAGATAAACAACCGTAAGATACTTACAGGCATTGCCGAGATTATTGGCGAGGCCGATAAAATAGTAGATATTACCGTCGCTATTGACAAGCTGGACAAGATTGGTCTTGACAATGTGAACGCCGAGTTGCGCGAGAAAGGCATCAGCGATGAAGCTATTGCCCGTCTTCAGCCTATTATCTTATTGAGCGGAAGCAACGAAGAAAAACTGGCGACTTTGAAGCAGGTACTTTCCGCAAGCGAAACCGGGCTGAAGGGAGTGGAAGAATGTGAGTTTATTCTTTCTACGTTGAGCAGCCTGGGACTTAAAAATCAAATCGAACTTGACCTTACGCTGGCCCGTGGATTGAACTACTATACAGGTGCTATTTTTGAAGTTAAAGCGCTCGATGTACAGATTGGTAGTATTACGGGTGGCGGACGTTATGACAACCTGACAGGTGTGTTTGGCATGGCTGGAGTGAGTGGGGTAGGCATTTCGTTTGGGGCTGACCGTATTTTCGATGTGCTCAACCAACTCGACCTCTATCCGAAAGAAGCTGTCAACGGCACCCAGTTGCTTTTCATCAATTTTGGCGAGAAAGAGGCCGCTTTCTCCATGCAGGTGCTGCAACAGGTACGTGCGGCCGGTATCCGTGCCGAAATATTCCCCGATAGCAGCAAGATGAAAAAACAGATGGGTTATGCCAATGCAAAGAATATTCCCTTTGTGGCGCTTGTGGGTGAAAACGAAATGAACGAAGGCAAAGTAACCTTGAAAAATATGGAGACCGGACAGCAGCAATTGCTTTCGCCTCAAGAATTGGTTGACGCCCTGCAATGAAAAACCGGCAAGGGATAAAACTAAAAAAATGAAATACATTAAAAAGGAGATACAACTTATCTCCTTTTTTCGTATATTTGTCATGAAGGCGAAATGGGAATGTAACCCAGCGCTTTCTATCTTTGCAATGACAATAAAAAGAGGAGGTAGTTATGGTTTCTGTTCCGTTTAAAGAAGAAAAGCACAATGTGCTGGTTGGTTTCTTAATGATTGTCATAGCGATATTGTTTATCCTTTATCTGGGGAGTTCGCTCGTACATTCCACCCAGGCCTTCTGGGAGGCTTTTTATAGCCATGTAATGTGACGGGGAGGGCTGTTTCGTTTGCCCAAAATGGGAAGTATGTACGGATGTTTTTCCCCATCATAGAATGACAAGAATATTGTATGGTGCTTTATTTTACTGCTACCGGTAATTCCCGCTGGGTTGCCGAACAGATAGCTGAGGCTACAAACGATGAGACGTTGAACATGGTTGATTGCCTGAAACGCGATGAAGTACCGGATTTATCTGTCGTGACGGAGCGGGTAGGGATTGTGTTTCCGGTTCATTCCTGGTATGCCCCGCGGCCGTTGGTTGCTTTCCTTTCCAAACTTCGTATTCCCACTGCTGCCTACCGTTATGCCGTGTGTACGTGTGGCGATGATGCCGGCAAAACAATGAACCGTTTGTCTTCTCATTATCCGTTGGATGCTGCTTGGTCGGTGGCTATGCCCAATACATATATTCCGATGTTTGAACTTGATTCGGATACCGTATCCCTTGAAAAAGTGGCTGCGGCACGCGTTCGTCTTCGCCGGATTGCAGTTGATATAATGGCTCGTCGCCGGACGTGGGATGTTTGTGAAGGCAGTTTCCCTTGGTTGAAAACCTATTTAATCAATCCGTTGTTTGTCCGTTTCACCATCCGCACAAAGGGCTTTCGTGTGGACGATGGTTGCATATCATGCGGTTCGTGTGTCAAATCCTGCCCTTTGTCGAACATATCGTTGTCCGGCGGTCGGCCGGTCTGGGGAAAACAATGTATGCATTGTATGGCCTGCATACATGCTTGTCCGGAACGGGTAATCCAATATGGTAAGTCCACTCGTATGAAAGGCCGGTACAAATTGGCCCGTTTCCTGTCACAATAAAGTCATTTTGGCAGTTAAAGTCTGACAAATTTGTCTTCCAAATGCTTGCTTGGTGTTTGGCACGCTTTTCGTATATTCTTTATCGCTTGCGTAAGCGGGCACGTTAAGACAATAATGTATAACATATAAAACAAAAAGAACTATGAACATTAAACCATTGGCAGACAGAGTTCTGATACTCCCTGCACCGGCAGAAGAGAAAACAATCGGCGGTATCATCATTCCCGATACTGCAAAGGAAAAACCCTTGAAAGGTGAAGTAATTGCAGCCGGAAACGGTACGAAAGACGAAGAAATGGTACTGAAAGCTGGTGATCACGTGCTTTATGGCAAATATGCCGGTACGGAAATCGAACTCGACGGTACAAAATATCTGATTATGCGTCAGAGCGATGTGCTCGCTGTTTTGGGATAATTTTTCCTGTATATCTTAATTTGTAGAATCTTTAATTTACATTGAAATCATGGCTAAAGAAATATTATTCAACATTGATGCCCGCTTAATGTCCATCGGACTGGCACCGGCAGTTACGTTCTTCAAGCCTTCGGCTACAATGGCCTGAGCCAATACAGTAGCTGTTGTTGTACCGTCACCGGCATCGTCACCTGTTTTCGAGGCAACTTCCTTAACCAGTTGTGCACCGGTATTCTGATAAGCGTCGGCCAATTCCACTTCCTTTGCAACGGT
>Ga0192245_10331_pt1 | contig 22541 bp, 21 predicted proteins | sample Koala_Koa27_M3_FD_131238 | JGI IMG/M metagenome (GOLD analysis project Ga0192245, IMG submission 131238) | Enriched cells from koala feces incubated with labeled cellulose particles, San Francisco Zoo, California, United States - Koala_Koa2-7_M3 ...
TAAGCGTAATTGATGGTAGTGGCACTCAGTACATTCAGGTTTACACCTGCAAATTGTATTTTTATCTGAGTACAAGGTTTCTTCAGGATCATACTCACCTGGCTTCCTCCTCCGGCAATGGCCGAAATTCCCAACAGGCTGCTGATGGTAACCTGTTCCTGTTGCTGGTTGGCGGCATTATAGGTGGTCAGTATGGTAGTTCCCAATGCACTGATGGTTAACAAACCGTTATAAGAAAGGAAATAGCCGACCTCCGCTCCTATGGGAATTTCTTTTTTGAAATTGATAGTGACGTGCGGCTGAGTAAGTGCTCCTATCAGTCCGAAAGATGGGCCATCGGTCAGATTCGTATTGATAAGTTGGGCGCTGTTTAGCATATTGGTCCATCCGGTATCGAAGAGAGCATCGTTGTGAACCTCCACACCACCGGTGAAATAGCTGCTTCCCGTGATGGCGGGTTGAATAGGATTTTCGCCTACAAAAGCGTAATAAAGACTGAGGGCATTCAATACGTCGGCAGAAATGCCATACATACCGATCTTGATTTCATCAAAGGGTTTGGCCAGTTGGGTAGTAATGGAAATGGCTTGCTGACCGTCATTGTTAGCGGCGCTCAGCAGATTCAGTTCCAATGTTTGTACTTCCTGCACATCGCTTCCCTTCATTTCCTGCTCCACTCCTTTCAGGAAGGTTTTCAGCCAGAAACCTTTCAGTACATTGATATTCAGCAAAGAAGTGTTGCTGATTTTATATACAAATCCTGCTGTCTGCCCACCGGCGTAAGTGCGGTTTACATCACGTACGGAAGCTATCTGATTCCCAATCAAATTGGCCGTAACCACACCGCTGAACGAAGCGGAGTTCGTGATGTCAGTATCCAAAATATTACTGATTCCCTGATTATTGGTAAGTATTTCTACCAAGGCATTCGACATATCGTCCACAATACGTCCATCGCCCACCAAAGGAACTCTCCGGCTGGCTGTCCATGTCTGTCCACCATCGGTAGAGGTTAGGGCGGATGTTTCGGCAGCAGCTGCCGCAACCGCTCTCGACAAGGTTGTATCATCGGGAATGGACAAGAACTCTTCATCCTGGCAGGCTGAAAGACAAAGGAGAAGAGCAGAAGTCAGAAGTGTATGAATGGTTTTCATCTCTGTATCATTTTAGGATGTGTGAGGTATTTTTTAAGAGGGTGTTTTTGCAACACCCTCGCTATATATCCAAGGTCCGAATCTACTATTCGAGTTCTAAATTATAAATCACATCCCAGGCATCGTTTACTGTAACAGTGATTACCGTTTCCTGAGACAAGTCGATAGGCTGGTCATCATCTCCCGTAGTTCCCGGATCACTTGTACCTCCGTCTGTTGTGGCAGAAAGATTCTTTGTACCTATGGAGTAGAAATAGTTGCGCTGAACATCATATACCGATTTATCTCCGGAGCCGACAGCACTGTTCACCACTTTCCATGATTTCAACACAGGGCTAATTCCACTTGCTTCATTGGCTTCCAGCTGAATGGTAAAGGTCGGAGTACTTGTAACGGCACTGAAAGGAATGAGGAACTTACCACTTACCAGCGAATTGTCTACCGTAGCAACGGAACCTGTTCCGGCAGTAATCACAAATTTCTTGGTCAGATCAGAACCGGCAGCACTGACTTGAGCAGTATAATCGGACAGTATAGAAAGGTCATATTCCAGTACTTTCGTTTTCGTAGCGTTTCCGGTAGCATTCACCGACATGGCGCTTGGAAAGGTAAATGCGCTGGATGCAGAAGACGCATAGACACGTATGTACTTCACAGTAGTAATGGCTCCCGAAGCATTAGGGTCAGGATACTTCACCGGAATGTTCTTAAAATATCCCAGTAAACCTGCCACCTGACGTTTCAATTCCACTTCACTGGTAGTTCCGGCTTTAAGGTTACCATTTTCCACTTCAAAGGTAGCTCTACCGGCAAACAGTTCGGATACGGTTGCTCCCGGAAGGGTAGCGGTAAAAGTATCCGCAGCACTGCCACCTCCTGTCACTGTATAGTCGGCAATGTCATTATAACCATACACAACAACAGTATAAGTGCCATCAGTCGTCAGTTTGTTCAGTTTAATGGTTTGACTTGCCTTATGGTCACCGGTACCGGGAGTTGTAGCATTCGAAGGGCCGGCTATCCAAGTAAGCGGATTGGCGGTTCCGGCACTCAAAGCTGCCGCAGTTACATCTGTTCCGCTTGGACTATAAATATAAATCTGTACTTTATCAACGTTATTGGCAGCCTCAGAACTATTTACGGGACGATTGGCGCGGGTATTCAATCCATCTCCTCCACTGTTTAGAGACAATGTGATTTCGGACAGGGACGGAGGGTCCTGCTCGTCCGTAGCAACTAACTCGTCATCACTACAAGCTGCGAACATCATCATGCCGACAGCAGACATTAAAACATACTTTTTCATTTTAGTTAAGTTTTTGAGTTAAACATTCGAGAAAAAACAATATCAATTAATATTCAGGTCATAAATCATTTCCCACGTATCTCCCATCAGCATATAGATGAAGAAATCTTTCCTTTCCTCACTATATGCATATTTCAAAGTAGTCAATTCATTACGCTTCAAGGTGATGTTTACATCTTTGGGAGTGAGAAGGGGTACGCTCAACATCAGAGGATTATAAAAATCCAAATGCAACGCAGACTTGGCACTTTCTGTAGAAGGAGCAAGAATTGTGCTTATCACAATCTGCGAAGTCGACTTCCAAGTAGCTGTTTTAACCACACTGATAGGATTCAGATAGCTGAACAAGTGATTTATTCTTTCATAAATCTTGTCTATACGTTCATCCATATACCAGCTGGTTGCAGGTAAATCGGTGATCTCTATCAAAAGCTTTCCAGTGACCCGTTCCATATCCACCGTATAATGACTGTTTTGGTAATCATACAAAAGGGTATCAGTAGTAAGGAAGACATCACTACCTTCTTTCCCATTAGGGTGTATAATATGAGTCAATGAAGCGTCAGTCAGAGAAGTATTATCCGGCATTCCTCCCCATATGGTCAATACATATTTCCCCGTCGGCAAACATTCGCAAAAGGTAATGGTGTGGGTTGTTTCAGAATCAGTGACACTAAACAGTCCCTGTTCTTCTACTACACTTCCGGTTTCAGCGTCGCGCAGAATATAATGAAGTGTAGGGATATATTCACGGAAAGGAAGTGTTTCACTCCTACGTACCTGTATCGGCAGATTATCAACGTTAAAATAATTTTTATCCTTTACGGTAATATTCACCTGCAAAGGTGGACATGCTTCAGGATCTTCCTTTATACAGGAAGTAAATACCAAAAGAGAGAAAAGAAGATATTTCCCTAATACTTTCCATCTGACAGAGATGAAAGTCGCACCGTATTGGATACTTTTTTTCATGGTTATCTATTACTATATGAGTATCATGATTTTTCAATTATGCCAATCAACGAATCTCGAGATTTGTTTGTTCACAGAAATATGATAATTATTTTTAGAAGATTTATTTGACGAATTCTGGATTCGGAAAAAGGAACAAAATCAATATGGCAATGAAACAAACAAGACATATTATTGGATATATGCAAAAGAACTGTTAAATTCGCAAATAGAACAAGTGCACTTTTTTCTTTTGCTTTGTTTATAGCATAGAAACTTGAACTATTAATAAAAAAACAGGATTGATGCTGAAGAGATTTATCTTCTGTCTGTGGATATTATTGCCGTTCTCTTTGTTTGCCCAAAACGAAGGGACTAATTCCATTGCACACGATAGTCTTACCATCGGGAAGCATCAGGGAACTTTTATTAAAGCAATGAAAAAGTTCCTCAACTTCAATGATTTCGATACAACTTATATAAGCCCTAATCGCTACAACTATGCCTTGATGCTCGACCATTTCACAAATTACGAGTATTACTCCGTAGGTACCGCTGTTCCCGAACCTCAACGGCTCCGGTTCACCCCCAACCCTCGCAACAAAATAGGAGCTTACTTCGGCTGGCGCTGGATATTTTTAGGATGGTCTGTCGATACAGATGGACTCCTTGGGAAAAAAGTGGGAAAAACAGAGGAACAGAATTCGACCTAAGTCTCTATAGTTCGAAATTTGGAGTGGATCTTTTCTATCGGCGTACAGGCAACGATTACAAAATACACCAAGTTACGGGCTTTTCCGACCGCATTCCTTCCAACTATTCAGAAGACTTCAATGGGCTGAAAGTAAATATGAAAGGATTCAACTTATATTATATCTTCAACAATCGGCACTTCTCATATCCGGCAGCCTTCAGTCAGTCTACCAACCAACGACGAAATGCGGGTTCACTGATAGCTGGTCTTTCCGTATCCACCCACAATCTAAAGTTCGATTATACTAAACTACCTGAGCTTATTCAGGAAACAATGAATCCCGGAATGAAAGTCAGGCATATCAAATACACTAATATCAGTCTCAATTTTGGATACGCCTACAACTGGGTATTTGCGCGCAACTGCCTGGCTTGCCTGTCGCTCTGTCCGGCAATTGCCTACAAAACGTCACGTATAGAAAAGGATGCGGAAGAAGGTAACGACTGGTACAAGAACTTCAATATTGATTTCATATTGCGGGTAGGTGTGGTATACAATAATAGTAAGTACTTTGCAGGCGCTTCTTTCCTGGGCAGGACATACGACTATTATCGGGATAACTTCTCCTTAAACAACGGATTCGGTACGTTGCAAATATATGCCGGCTTCAATTTCTATCTGAAAAAGGAACACCGGAAAAAGAAATAATGGCTATAAAATTACCAGAACTTATTATGCTCGACACTATATTCAAATCCTGCAGACTGCAATTTTCCTACAATCATCTCCTTATTTACATTCATATCATCGCAGAGTTCATCCAATGAAGAATAACAGTCACGCAATTTCATATTGATGAAGCTGAAAAGCATCATCGGGTCTTTAGGCAATTCCATCTTTCTACTAATACTTATTGATTCCGGCTGCAAAATTACAATTATCCGGCTTATCCTATTCCTCCTGAGGACCTATTTTTTCTATCTTTAACGCAACCTTCTCTATAATTTTACTGAGTTCTTCTTCCAGTGGAATGATATTGAAATCTTCCCAGAAATGTTCGTCATACCTGAATTCTTCATCTGCAAGTACAGTACGTGTAGGCAGTCTTTCAGCACGAGGAAAACGGGTCACATTCTCTTTATCCACCAGGCAAGTCACCATTTCAAACCAAGTATGCAAAGTCGGATTACTGAAAAAAACACGTTTTCTCTTCATTTTGAAATACAAGTCACCACGAATGTGATGGATATAGTAAGTACCATTCCACGGTTTATACGAAATGGTATATACCACCTTCTGTGTAGTCAGGTTCACCTTCTGCACCTGCCGTACAACAAAGATCCGCGTAGCATCTTTGATGTACTTGGGCTGTATCTCAATGCGAGCCTGTACCAAAGCCCCATTCTCCGAATCAATATACAACGCTCCACAATAGAGAGGCCCCTTGACATCCGGCTTTTGCTCAAAATAAACCACATTGACACATCGGTCGTCAATAAAGGTTATGTCACCCGAAGTATATACGTACTGATTATCTCTTGCATCAACCGACAGAAAATCCGGCAAGTCTTTAATAAAATCCAATTGCAGACAAGCCTGAATACCGGCTCTCATCTTAGCTACCAGACTGTCCGTACTCTCCCGGTTATCAATCCGACTCATCTTTAATAGTTTTACCTGATCGGATGTATTAATCTCCTGCAAAGGAGCTTTATAAACCTTGAAAACAGCTTCTGTCAGACTTTGGAATTTGTTCTTCAACTGGACGCCTTCCCGATAGAAGGTAGTCAAATAAACGGGAGCCAACGAATAGTTTTCTTTACGCCGCCCCACCATTTCCCGCAATAACTTCCTGGGTTCTACCAACCGAATCAACACTTCTTGTAAAGGAACTATTTTGGGTTCCAGACTCAGTACATTATCCCGTCCAATCAGCATAGTTGCTTCAATATTTTGTGCAACATACCCTAAATGGGAAAAAGAAAGATTGCCACTTTTCAGGGAGTCAGGCAAATGTAGCCTGAACTCCCCATTCTTATTTGTAATATTACCTATTGAAGTTCCTTGAAGAATGACCGATGCATTTACAACAGGGTCTCCCGTTTCTTTATCCCGCAAAGTACCGGTTATGGTAAAATAAGCCAGTGGTGGAGGTAGTTCTTCCGAAACAGTTTTCTTCCTCACAATCTTCTCCGCAGGAGGCAGAATTAGGATGTGATGCCCTATCACTTTAAGTTCTAATGACCTATCGCCTATAATTTCATAAATAGCTTGCCGGACCGTGCAGTTTTTCCTTTTTGTCTTTACCTCAATATCATTATTCACCACCTTACTGTCGTAAACGAAAAGGTAACCGGATTGCTCCGAAACTTTACCCAACAAGGAATATACGGTTCCTTTCATTCCGGGCAGTCGGATTATACGTTCCAGCACATCTCCCCCATCCGCTCTCATACCACAGGTTATGAAGAGTAGCCCAAAGAGGAGAATGAAGAAACGATGAAGTTTCATGATTTATATTATTAAGTTATCATTCGGATAAAATCAGTTTATCGCCTTCGCGTGAACATTTCAGGCTCAACGCCCAGCAAATGAGCTCTGCCACTGTTTCGGGGGAGTTGTTTTCAAATTCAATAGTCAGTTTTCGTTTATTCAAGACCGACGATGCCGCCTGTATCTGCAAAGTAGGAGCTTCAGCATTCACCACCCGCAGAATATCTTCCAGACATTCATCTTTGAAGCGTATATTCTTTGTATACTGTCTGAACTCATCGGAATCTCCTGTTTCACTCAATTGTAATTGCCGGGCCTGCAAGGTTATGGTTTCCCCGGCATTTACCAGCACACTCTGTCCTCCCTGCTTCAACGAGACCTTCACCCTGCCCCGCTGCACGGATAGCTGGAAAGAGTCATCCTCATGGCTGCGTACATTGAAAGCCGTACCCAGCACTTCTATCCGTACCTTCCCCGTCTCGATCAGAAAGGTTTGTTCGTGATTCTTCGCTACATCAAAGAACGCTTCTCCCTGCAAATTCACTTCCCGCTTGTCCGTAGCAAAATGTTCGGGATACTGCAAGGTACTCTCTTGCGCCAGATATACCACAGAGCCATCTTCGAGCGTAGTAACCAGCATGGATGCTTCACGGTTTTCCTGCGTCACCAGATTAAGATTTTCCACCTCACCTCCCGGCGCGAACCATAAAAAAGATGCCAGATAGACAAAACCGGCAATTACGGCAGCCGCCAGTGTTCCCCATTTCAAAAGTAGTTTGCGACGCACTACCCGTCCCTGCCCTACCTCTACGAGCAGGCGGTCTTTATCCAAACGGGCATACAACCGTTCCCATGCCTCATCCGTCTTTGTCCTATTTTTATTCACTTCAGTCATTTCGTAAAAATATAATTATCTATTTCGTTTCGTAAGGTACGGAGCGCTTTCGTCATTTCGGCCTCTACTGTCTTAATGGACAGAGATAATGAAGAAGCAATCTCCGCATATTTTTTCCCTTCCATACGATGCATTTCGAATATCTGCAGCCTGCGCACCGGCAGTTTATCAAGAGTATGGCGAATCAGTCCCTGCAACTCTTCATATTCCAATTGCCTGTGGGGATCAGAATCCTGTTCCAGGACATTACCTGCCAATACATACTCGCGATACCGCTCTTTGACTTCCTTATGCTGGCAATATTGTAGAGCTTCGTTGCGAACAGCTTTATACAGATAGCTCTTTACAGACTGGAAAATCTGTAAATGTTCCCGGTCCTTCCAAAACACGTAGAACAGTTCCTCCACTATTTCCTCGGCAGCTTCCATCTCCCCCGTAATGCCTACGGCATACCAGCAAAGAGGGGAATAGTAACGGCGGAAGATCTCCTCGAACGCCTTTATATCGCCCTCTTTTATTTTTGTCAGTATGAAGAGTTCATTCAGCATATCCGGGAATTATTGTTGATCTCCAAATATAAGAAAAACTATCTGAAATCTAACGGGATTGTTTTTTCAATTTGCTCACTGCATGTTCCAGAGACTCTGTGGGTTCAATAATATTGTATGCCTTCCAGAAGTCCTCGTTCCAATATACGTCTACCATATCATAGAACACCTGTTTTTCTTTAAAAGCCTTCTTGTATGGAATAGCTGCGAAATCATTCTTTCTATCCGTCACCACCATTTCGGAGAATACTGTATAGCCGGAAGAGAATAAACGCTTTTTCCAATCGCACTTAAAGCGGATTTCATTCCGTATATAATTCAGATAGGTTTTTCCATTCTGCTCTTTATATGTCACCAGATAGGAGACTTCCTGTGGCCTGAATCGTACCCCAAGGGGTTTCTTATGGAGAATAGCTTCTACCGCCTTCACTCTGTTCTGCATATCCAAAGAGAACTCTGCACGGGTGAATGCCAAGTTCTCAAAATCGATATAGAGCTTCCCATAGAACAAGGCATACATTAAACTGACTCTGGGACGGAAACTAACTACATATTGCATACGGTTATCCAGATTCACAGGTTCCTCAATATGGAAATCATAGTAATTCAGATTCTCCTGACTCAGCAGTGCATCCCCATTCTTCACAACATCCAGATATACGGAGAGAGTAGGTCCGCCCACTACTTTGACAGCCAGCGTATCACTTGTCTTTTGACTTAGCAAACGACGTCCTTTCTGTATCTGTACTTTGTCATTGGAGGGTTCACGGTCACTATATGCTGTTTTAGCAACATCTATCACCGCTTCCGATACACTAATGTAACGGCGTCTTTTCTGCACTGTCTCCCGATAAAATGCGGTCAGTAAACTCTTATCGGGCGAATAGTTCACCGGAATCTTCTTTATGGCTTCTTCCACAAGTGCACGGGCATTATTACCAAAGATTACAATCTCACTCAGCAGATTAGGAGCCGGCAGCATCCAAATGGTAAGGTCAGATATATCTTTGTTATCTTTCAGGGAAACCTGGGAATTCAAGTATCCGATATGTGAAACTTCCAATCCCTGAATAGTCTCCGTATCCTTTATCTTCAAAGAGAATACCCCATCTGCATTCGTAACGGTTCCGATGTTCGTACCGGGAACAGATACATTCACATTTTCCAGTTTTCTCTTATTATCCTTATTTTTCACCACTCCTGTGATAGTGAAATAGCTCTCGGCCTCTTCTTGTGCCCACAAAGGTGAAATACCCAATAGCAAAAATGCCATCAACCACCCAACTGTAATTCCAACTAACTTTTTCATCTTCGTATGATTTTAAAGGTGAACAATTCTTGTTTTCTACTTATAAGATCGTTCAGCAAAGAAAAACCCTATAGATTTTGGAAGAAAAAAAGAAGGAAAATATTTCCAATACAAAATATTTCTGACAGTATCACACGAATCCGTTTTGTTATAAAAGAACACAAAAAGAAGAAATAAGTGACTGCTAACATGAACTTTGATCCTCTACTATTGTTCACATGCGATCAATAAGTAGATTATTCACCTTACAAAACATTTAACAGCTATGAGAACAGTTCATCTGATAGTTATTCATTGTTCCGCAACAAAGGAGAATGAAACTTTTACGGAAATGGAGTTAGAGAAATCACATCGGCAACGTGGGCTCAATGGTATTGGTTATCATTATTACATCCGAAGGGATGGAAATATTAAAAGCACACGTCCAGTCCGAAAACCCGGAGCTCACGCCCGAGGGCACAATCTTGATAGCATTGCTATATGTTACGAAGGTGGACTTAATCAACGTGGAGTTCCCAAAGATACACGCACGGAATGGCAAAAACACTCCATGATCGTCTTGATAAGGACGCTGCTCACCGACTTTCCCATGTGCCATATTTGTGGACACCGTGATTTACCCCAAATACTTGATGATAATTCACTGATAGAACCTGAGTCGTGGCTGGAAGAATGTCCCTGTTTTGATGCAGCAAGAGAATATGGTTATTTGAGAGAAGGTGTACCAAGCACTCCTTGATACACCTTCTTCTATCCTATCATTCGTTTCTTCTTAAAACGTATGTACGTTCAGCAACTTGTCTACCAGGTATCCATCTGTTGCTGTCAGTTTGAAGGTGACTCTCCGTTTGGCCTTAAGCTTAATGACAAACAGGTCGCTGTCACCTTCAAGCGGCTCATGCTCCCCGATGTTTACAAACGTGGGGTACAATGACTTGGTGCCATTGGTATGAAGCCTGTCATTTGTCAGGTTTTCCATGTTTTTCATACCCAATGGTTGTATACCTACAAATTCATAGTCGGCAGGATCGTAAGCTAATGCAAAACTAAGGGCATTTACAAAACGTAGACCAGTACCTTTCACCAATACCTCAACGAGTTCATCCTTGGCATAAGTTTGTTTCGGTGTGCTAATATCAAGCTTTCCTTCCACCTTCTCGCCTCTTACGGCGTCAGCACCACCATCCAGTTGCGTAGCAACAACAGAGATATCGTAGGCATCTATCAGACCGTTACGATTCAGGTCGCCATTGCTGATATATCCTTCAAAGTCGGCATCGCCACGCCTCAACCCTGTATAGTTGATGTAAGAGGTCAAGTCGTTTTCATCAACCAACTTATCATTGTTGATGTCGCCGGGCAGGTAACTTTCCGTTTCAGGTACCCGGAAGACATAAATCTCTTGTCCCGAACCATAATTGCCTACAGCTTCGGTAATACTCATCTTGATATAACGAGCGGTAGGAGCTTCAGCGAAGGTGAATACTTTCACTTCATTATCACGCTTCCAGTCGAAGGTTCCTGCTTCAGTCCAATTCTCCTTATCCATACTACAATAAACGGTACCTTTCAGCAACGTTCCGTTTCCTGCATTCTCACGAGGCAGGTAGTGGAACTTTTCAACCTGATTGATAGACTTCAAGTCCATAACCAAGTCGAAGGGAACTGCTTTTTCATTGTATTTGGTATGCCATAACTCTCCTTCTTCAAAATCGAACAGACGGCGAAGCGAACGGCCCTGGTTATCAGCAGTAGTCTCACCCACAATACCATGTATGGCAAACTCCAATGGATCTTTTTGGGTGGTAGCACTGAATGTTGACCAATCGGAATATCCATCTTTATTCACAGCGCGTATCTTAAAATCATAAGTAGTCTCCACATTCAGGCCATCAAATAACAGTTCTGTATCTTTAATAGTGCTATAGGCCGTACCATTAAGTTCTATTTCGTAATAGTCTGCATTTTGTACTGTATCCCAAGTAGGCTTCAAGGTGTAGGCAGCCGTATTTTCATCAGTTACCTGTGCCTTTGGAGCAACCAGCGAACCTGAGGTTACCAGATAGTTATTTGCCGGTTTAAATACAAACCCGTTTATCTTCAATAGGGTCGAAGCTACTGTAATATCGGAAGCAGCCAACTTGACGAGAAACTGTGGATTCTTTGTGATAACTTCTTTCTCAAACTCGCTGCCCTTGGTGGCAAACTTATTCAGATTGGGCTGGGCATTGTAGAAGTAAACATTTTCTTTCTGAAAATACTCATCCATACTGCTTGCTTCTGTAAGTTTAATCTTATTCTTGCCAATAGTTGCCGAAATCTTCTGAGGCTTTTCAGTAACATTGATCCTGAACTCAGTAGCCTTTTCTTTTATAAAACCATTAAAATCACCTTGAGCCGGATGAATAGTAACTATAACCTCACCTTTAGCGTTGACATTAGATTCGATCAATGTACTTACCCCTTACCTAAGCGGTATTCTTCAGTTACTCCATCATCATCATACTCAGTGAATGCGCTCTGCCCATAGGGGTAGAGTTCATATATACGCAGTTTTTTGTCTACTTCGCTGACATTATTATTAGGGAGTGTCATAGGAATAATGGCTCCATTTTTCACAAATACAGGTAATTTCCAGAGTGGTGAAGCATAATTATTAATAACACGTCCTCCCTGATATACTTCACCGGAGAAGTAATCTACCCATTCTCCTTCAGGGAGATAAATACCATTACGAATATCATTGCCTTGCTCATCCGCCTTGGTAGCCTGATAAATAGGTGCCACCAGGAAATAGGGTCCATAGAGGAACTGATATTGCGTAGCCTTACCCAATGTGTAGGGATTGGGATATTGCAAAAACATAGCCCGTATCATAGGCAGGCCATCCACCGATTCTTTGGCAATACTGTAAGCATAAGGCATGATCTCTGATTTCAGTTTCAAATACCATCGATTGATAGAAGTGACCGGTTCGCCCAAAGCATGAGGATACTTTTCATTGGCTCCCCACCCGTCCATATTCAACTGCATGGGCGTGAAGGTTTTCCACTGGAAGTCTCTGGTATTGACTACCGGATTCTTTCCTCCGAAGATACCGTCCATATCAGAACAGATATTAGGATTACCCGACAAACCTGAACCTATATAAGTAGGAATGTGGAAACGAATATATTCCCAGACTCCTCCTGTCTGGTCGCCCGACCATATACCGGCATAACGCTGCGTACCCGCCCAACCATCAAGGGAAATAATAAAGGGACGGGCATCATTACCATAGTAAGTCATAATCAGTGCCACGTCTGTGATACCATTCAATCCAAAGGAATATCCGGCACCTACCCAGGCAACATCGGTTTTCAGTACACGCACGCCTGCATCCCTCACTTCCTTTACAATGTCACGCTGCAACAAAGCACTGATACCTTCTTTTGGATGAAGATCGGACTGTGTCCATAAACCAATTTCCACACCATTCTTACGAGCATAGCCTGTCAGGTTCTTCAGGTTTTGAATGTTACCGTCCAGCGTTTCCGTTTGACCATAACCGGCTCCATAACCATCATTAGGCAACAGCCACCCCAGCGGCATATCATGATTCTTGTAGCGGTCTATTACAGCACGCGCCGAAAACTGATAATTATCTTTCTCTCCATTCAACGATTCTTTAATGCCACTATTATCTTTTTGACTTTCTTTGTAACGCTTCCCATCCTCAAACAGAATGCCATTTTCGTTCTCTTTCCAATAGTCACGATTATAGGCATTCAGGTGCCCTTGATAGAAACCGAATTTCGGCATTAGTACGGGATTACCTGTCAACTGGTAATAATCGTTCAGCAAAGATACGGCACCATCATTAACCATAATGAAGATATCGAGATAGTTTGTTTGGTGGAACAATTTCACAATCCCCTTTTCTTCTCTACCAAAATCGTAAACCCCTCTTTTAAAAGTGTACCACATCAGGCCGTAACCATTTGTTGACCAATAATATGGATTGGGAGATGCTACTCCCCCATCTGTCCAGCTATTTTGGTTTTCAATAGAAATGGTCTTGCCTTTGTGTGAGAAACGGCCGTTTTGTACACCACCCCCATAAAAATATTCCTGAAGGTCTTCTTTCAGTTTCAAGGTAACTCTTTCTTTATCAAAAAGAACAGGCTCAGCCTCTTCCAGCACAGTAGCTCCAGTTTTGAGGTTTATGACTTTCATCAATGCGGTGCTCTTATCAAACTCTACTTTTATTTTTCCGCTGGTAATCGAGAAAAAGTCACCATTATTTTTAATATCCAATTGAGATACACCTCTACGTGGTTGGTCCACGAGAATTTTAGCTTCAGGCTTTGCTTTCGGATCACGGAGCATCCCACCTGAATTATCCTGGAACACTCTGAAAATATTTTCTCCATAAAAGTCGAGCGTCATACGCTGGTGATTGGAAAACAAGATGTCAACTGTAGTTGGATTGATTTTCACAACGTCTACAATTAAAGCTTCTTGTTGCGTTATTCCGGTGTAGTTTTCTTCCACTGCATATGCAGATAGACAGGGTCGCATAAAACATAGGAAGGAAGCAAATACCAATGCCGTCAACTTCCCAAAGTGATTGAGTGATTTCTTCATGTTTTTTCTTTATAAGGTTATCTTTCCGAACGCACTTTGCAAAGATACTTAGTTTTTAAAGCTATCCGAAATTGTAGGCTTAAAATATCGCGTATACTTTAAAAATATAACAAATACCAAACTCCAATAAACCACTCACAACCCTTCAATCGCACACAGACAAAAAAAAGAGCTGTAAGTAGTTAACTTACAACTCTTTTCTTATTATATATTATTCGTTTATCTACCGAACTTACTTAACTTCCTCAAAAGTAAAAAACACTGTAAATCAAATACTTATATAATAACCGTGCCAAAATCGTGCCAAAAATACGATAAGTATCTATTAGCATATCAAAAATAGCACAAGCTACCACAGTTGTTATAATAAATCAATAATTATAGGAAAAATCACCTATAACTGCCTATATTTCATCACTATAGATAACAATTGTCTGTGCAAAGATAAACTTTTTCAAGATATAAACAACAATAAGTATATCAGAAAATCAATAGACGTATAGCCATCTTAATAAATCTGTTGAATGCATTTTGACAAGTTGGAAGTTTATTAAATTAAACTTCTAATAAATACTTCGAGGTTAGAGAAGTTATATTATTTAAAGTTTATTATATTAAACTTTTATAGATATTCCAATACATTATCGCTATATTTGCATAATTAGTTCATTATATCAAACTATGGAATTTTACAAAGTATTGAAAAGCAGAAGAATCATCCTCAGAATTTCGCAAGAGGATTTAGCTGAAATATCAGAGATAAGTTTATCCACAATCAAGAACATTGAACGAGGAAAAGGAAACCCTTCCTTAAAAACAATAGAAAAAATTTGCGAAGTACTTGGACTAGAAATTTGCCTAAATGTAAAGAAAACAACAAGCTAAAAACAGTAACACTTATGAGAGAATTAAAAATATTCTGTAATCAAATTTACGGCGGAATACTTACTGAGCATTCAAAACAAGAATATACGTTTTGTTATGATGATGGATATTTTATCAACCCTTCCCTCCCAGCCATCTCATTGACTTTACCTAAATCTCAGCAATCCCACACAAACTAATACTTATTCCCCTTTTTTACAAATTTGCTACCTGAAGGAGCAAATAAGAAAATCTTCTGTCGGTTATGTAAGATAAACGAAGAAGATTACTTCAGTATGTTATCGGCACTTGAAGGAAAAGATATAATAGGAAGCATAATTGTAAAAACACACTAAAATGAAAGAATTGTATATTTGCCCTTTGACTTTGGCTTTGGGCTACAAAACATATAGTCCTGTGGCTCTAAAACGGCTTTTTGGAGGAAAAAAGTTTCACCTTTTTTAGACTTTAGCTTTGAAGAACATAATAATCGGCAAGAAATTTCCCACAATATGGGACATACATCAATATCCGGACTTCAAGAGAATTTTTTTGGAGTTTTAGACCACAGTCATATTCGTCTTGCCAAAAGAAATGAACAAAGCACATACATATTAAAACCTATCCCTTGGAACTATTCACTACCAATGCGCGTACAGTTGCCGGTTAATGAACACTTAACCATGCAAATAGCTTCGCAAATACATAAAATAGAAACTCCTGCAAACGGATTATGTTTTGCATCTGACGGACAGCCTGTATATATAACTCGTCGATTCGATATTAACACTAATGAAAGTAAAATTGCACAAGAAGACTTTGCTGTATTACTCATGAAAAATGAGTTATCAGATGGCACCCATTTTAAGCACAAAGGCAGCTATGCACTGATAGCCGAAAAAGTCAAACAATATATTCCGGCATGGCATATAGCATTGGAGTGTCTCTTTCAATTAATAATCTTCAATTACCTTTATGGAAATGGCTGTGCACATCTAAAGAACTTTTCTTTGCAAAGAAAGGGAGAAGACTACTTATTATCTCCAGCTTATGATTTGCTTAACACGGCAATCCATCTTAACAAAAACATCTTTGGTCTAGAAGATGAATTATCTTCTGCTTTAGAAAAAAGTGATGTATATGCCCAATCCGGACATCCATGCAAAATGGACTTTATACATTTCGGAGAACTCATTGGCCTAAAAGCTAAACGCATAGAAAAGATCTTAAATTCTTTTATGGAGATTCCAACAGAAGTTTTTTCCATGATTGACCGTTCATTTCTCAATTTCAACATGAAACAAAATTATCGTCATGTTATACTAGAAAGACACTGCCGATTCCTTCGCAAAGGTGATTCATACGGAATCAGGTTAATATAGCTCAACTACGCCCGCAAACAAAAGTAAGCCTGTATTTCCTTTACATCTATTCTATCAGATAGAGATTAGAAAGGTATCACTCTATAAATTATTAAGTATAACGACATCGATTTCACGGAAAAAACAGAGATAAGAATTCATTATGCCTATTCATATATGCAAACAAAAGATTAAATTTGCACTTTAATTAATTCAATTAAGAACAACACTATTATGATCAAGTTAACAACCAATCTCTTTATAATATTGCAGTCAATGTGTGTTACCCTACTATTATGCGCTATATTACTAGATATTCCTTGGTATTTGAAATATTATATTTTTCCTATCACATCACTAATCTTCATGTTTTTCTTAGCTATCCTCAGAATTAACGAAATACGTGAATCAATTATTGATCGATATAGAAAATTGATAGAATGCAATGCCAACAACGAAACATGGTTAAATAATGAACTATATGAATTATCAAAAAAAGAAGTTACATAGCATTCAACAAAATTCATAAAGTCAAATATGAAATTCTAACATCCTTTCTTTCCAAACAAGCTCCAGGAACTGTTTTATCTTCATCTTACTCGGATGCACCTATCCTCCAGCAAACCAATCAAAAAGAAGACACATTTTCAACATCAATAAAAAACGATGTGGAACAATATAATAAAGCACTATATGACAAAGTGTGGCAATTTATCGAAGAATATATAACAGTAACACTTACCCCCTTCTTCACACATGAAAGCATCAATACAATAAAGGATAGTACATATGAGTTTTTTATCAATGACAAGAGAAAGCTAAAAATTAATGATAAAGTTGCAATCCCAAGTTATCTGTCAATGCAGGATATCGCACATTTTTTCCATAATATTTCAGAATTAATGAGTTATTACAAAAAAATGAAGTTAATCGATTATTTTAATTTCATTCTGGAATTTGTAGATTTTGCAGATTATGATCCGCAATCACTATATCGCAATTCAACTCGTACCTCCGGTTCTTCTAATATTCCTTTATATAAAATATCTGATGACGATAATATGATATCTGACTTTGTGAAAAAAGTCAGAAAAGAGCTACCGAATAATCAAAGAATCATCTCGTAATACTTCACAAAAGGCAAACGCCAAGTAAAGCCAACATATTTTCACATATCATCTTTTAAAAGTTCATATCATTAATGCACTTTAATTTATTGATGATTTGATGATGACGATTTATCTTCATCAGTTCTTTGTATTCCTTTGCTGCATAAACCAATAATTGTAGCAAATGACAAACTTTGAAAAATTTGGCAAAGTCACCCATGACAACTTGCCGGAAGCAGTAGAACACCTTATTAATTTGATGTCAGTTCAAGTTGAACATCAAAAAGAGAATGAATTTTCTCGATCTACAGAAAACAATGATGAAATAGATATCAAGCAATCCAGCCTCCTTCTCAAGAAAAGCCAAAGTACTATTTATCGTTACACGTGCCATAATATAATTCCATTTTATAAGATAGGAAATAGCTTACGGTTCCGCAAAACGGAGCTAAAAGAGTGGATAAAAGCCCAGAATATAAAAAATGCAGAAAACATAAATTCCGCCTTTAACTCACAAACTGGACTAGAAACAATAGATAGATAAAAAAATGAACAATAAAAAGAGAACAGAGAATAAAGCTGTTACCCCTCAAGATATCATTGCTGAAGCAAAACATCTTAAAGAAGAATCTAATTTAGGAGAATTTCCTGTAGAAGCTTTTTCCAACCGTACCCGGCAATTTATTCTATCCATAAATGAACATTTAAGATTTAAAAAAGATTATCTTGGAATCAATATTTTATGTGCGATTGGCGTAGCTACGGGCAAACGCTTCCGAATAGAAATCAACAATACATTCTTCGACTATCCTGCACTATTTTATGTTATGGTCGGATATCCATCTATTGGTAAAACTCCCCCCACACGTCTTATACTTAAGCCCCTACTACTTCACAATCGTGAAATCGCTTTAAAATATAATCAAGAATTGGAAGTATTTTATCAGAAACTGGAAAAGTATGAAACCACAAAAGACAAAGAGGGACTAGAAAAGCCTAAACCACCACGGAAATCCTATTTCATCGCGCAAGATTATACTTTAGAATGGTTAGTCTATGCACTCGAATGCTCAAAAAATGGCATGCTCCTATATCAAGATGAAATTAGTAGATGGACTAAAAACTCTATGAGGTATTCAAAAGGTATGGATGAAAGCACATTTTGGAACGAACGGTACAATCACAGTGATATCATCTACAACCGAAAGAGTGAAGACTTTAATATCGTAGTGACAGAACCTCTAATCTCTGTAATCGGAGGAACCCAAATAGAACAGCTCAAACATCTGCTTGATGGTGATAAGACAGAAAATGGTTTCATGTCTCGGTTATTGTTTGCATACCCTACGGATCAGAAATTAGAATTGGCAGATGACGACAATGTTCCTGAGCAAGAACTAATATGGTGGAATTCATTTATCGAAGACATTCTTAATCTCAAAGTTACTTATGATGATAAGGAAACTGCTATCATTCCTCGTAACCTAAAGTTATCCAAAGAAGCTAAAATACGCTTTACAGAGTGGAAACAGGAGAATATAAATATGATTAATGAAATGAACGAAAGCGGCAATATCATACTAGCATCATATTTTGGTAAACTCAGTACTGCATTAGGGCGACTATGTCTTATCATTCAAACCGAACGCTGGAGAAGCGGAGAAGCAGAAATGGAACAAATTGATTATTCAACTGTACAACGTGCTATCTTATTAATAGAGTACTTTAGAAAAGTCTTTTATAGAATATATTTCTACTTCTTTGTAGAAAACGATATCCACCTTTCAGAGCTGGAAAGAAAAGTTTATACCGCTTTACCAGAAGAGTTTGAAACAAAAACCGGCAAAGATATAGCAGTTAAACAAGGAATGCCGGCGCGTACATTCGATCGATTTATCGGAGACAACCAACGGTCAGACAAGCTATTCTGTAAAAAGAAACATGGCATATATAGAAAGATGTATAATTTATGATAGACCTTTGGCAATTCCGGCGATTTTGGCAATTTCTATAATAATTAAAACAAAAATGAGTATTTATAGATTCATATTAGAGAAGTATGACCGTAGCAAAATGAACAGACACACCTGTCCTGGCTGCGGTAGAAAAAAAGAGTTTACCCGCTACATTGATACCATGGAAATCTTTTTCTTTCCCCCAAATGTAGGAAAATGCAATAGAGTTAATAATTGTGGATATCATTATCCTCCTTCACAATTCTTCAGAGATAACCCTGAAGTGCTAAAGGACCTTATGAGTGAAGATATGCGTTTTGACAGAAACAATCTCACTATCACTACAAAACCACACACTGTTAAAACCGTACATATTAGTAGTATTGATAAAAATATCCTGCATTTTTCATGTGCAGAAAAATGGTACCAATACAACGACCTATTTCTTTTTCTCTGCAGCAAAATTGGCAAAAAAGAAACCATACAGATATTCAAAGAATACCATGTAGGAACCTCAAAGAAATGGAACAGAGCAGCAACTGTATTCTGGCAAGTAAGCATTAGCGGCGAAATACGGACCGGCAAAATCATGCTTTACCACAAAGGTAATGGTCGCCGGGTCAAAGAGGACTATAGCCGCATTGCCTGGGCTCACACAGAAATGAATATTAAAGACTTTCATCTCGAACAATGTTTTTTGGTGAGCATCTTTTAAATCTACATCCTGACAAGGCAGTCGGGATTGTAGAAAGTGAAAAATCGGCAATCATCAGTGCTGCCTACATGAAAGATTTTATTTGGATAGCCAGCGGCGGAATAAACGGTTGTCTAAACTCAAGATACCATATCCTTCGTAACAGAAAGATATGCCTTTTCCCCGATTCCAAGGCATATGCCTCTTGGCACACATTCTACATCAAGCTCAAAAGTGAAAACTACTCTATTAGCATCTCAAACTTATTAGAATTTAAAACAAATGAAGAACAGTGGAATGCAGGCATTGATATTGCCGATATACTCTTACAGCAATCTCTACAAGAAACAACCCTAACCTATTTTTTACAAAGTAACCCATGCATGCGGTTATTAATTGACACCTTCGATTTAGAATTATGCAAAAATGAAACAATAGAATAATGGCACCCAAAAGATGTTCAAAACCGATTTCAAGCAAATAATATTTACCACTAATAATAAATTCCCAACGTGATTATATAATTTGTTTATAATTATGATATTAATATCTACAACACTTTCACATGTCATTTTTTTTGTTATATTTGTATATAAATAAACATGATTACATATGCACCTAAACGAAATTAACAAAGAACAAAAAGCAGCTGTTACCTATACAGGAAAGCATCTTTTACTTCTTGCTGGAGCAGGAACAGGAAAAACTCACACCATAGTTGCAAGAGCAGCATGGCTAATCACCAATGGAATCTTACCCGAACGAATAAAGATTATATCTTTTACCAAAAAATCGGCCAACGAAATAGCTTTGAGAACCCAAAAGCTACTAAGCGGAATACCTGGGAATAAATCGACACAAGGAGCTACTTTTCATGGATGGTGCCTTGAGATTATACGTTCAAATCCTTCATTTTTCAACATGAATAAATGGACCGTAATAGATACGGACGACCAGGAAGTTATAATGAAAAATACCATTGACAGATATTCTTCTGGCATTTCATATGATGTCAAAGCTTCAGATGTGTTATCTATCCGCTCATACCGATTGAATACAGAATGCAATATTGAAGAAGCAATACAAAAGACACTGCATAATAAACCACAAAAGGTTGAATCTCTTTTAAATGATATTGATACCATAGTAAGTATAATAGAATCATACGAGGAATATAAGAAAACACATCTATACTTAGATTATGATGACATTCTAACTATAGCCGTCGCTACCTTAACCAAGTGTGATGAACTTCGAGTGAAAGTGACATCCATGTATGATCATATTCTAGTTGACGAGATGCAAGACACCAACCCGCTGCAGTGGAAGTTGCTTGAGATTTTTATGCCTTCATGTCACTTATTCTGTGTTGGAGATGATGCACAATCAATTTACGCCTTTCGGGGAGCAGACTTCAATTCCATTCATTCATTTAGCAAACGAGTACCTGATTCAAGCGTAATGAAACTTGTACGAAACTATCGAAGTTCACAAGCGATACTGGACGTATCGAATAAATTATTGGAATTATCCCCCTTGCAATATGGCAAGAAGTTGATTGCCCAACAAAAAAAGGTAAAAACCAGCTTTCGTTTTCGTCAGTAACAAAACAGAAGAAGCGGCATTTATTAGAAGAGAAATACAAATGCATATAAAAAGCGGAATAAAATATGCAGATCACATGATTTTGGCCAGAAATGCATATCAAGCCAAACAAGTTGAAGCAGCGTTTCTCAGCAAACAAATTCCCTATGTCTTGTATGGTGGTATATCATTGATGAAGTCAGCACATATCAGGGATGCGATGTCTGTTTTGAGAATTATTTCAAATCCGGAGGATGAGCTTGCCTGGATGCGATACCTGCGTCTTTGGCCTGGAATTGGCAAAGTCAAAGTTAGAAAAATAATAGAAGAGATGGCTTCAGAGAAAAGTGTACTTGAAAAAGTCAAAATCATGATGACGACAGACTCTTTTGCATTTCCTGCCAAAGTAATCAACGATGCCTATGCCCAAATCAAGGCTCCAGCAGCATGTATATCTACTACAATAGAATCAATGAGTAGTACTCTAAAAGAAAAATATACTAAAGACTGGGAACGAAGAAAAAAAGATTTTACAACACTGATTGAAATCGCTTCAAGTTCACAATCTGTTGCAAGCTTTATAAGTGATTACCTGCTCGATTCTAATATTGATAACGACTCTCAAAATGATGCAGTTGTCATCTCTACTATTCATTCCGCCAAAGGACTGGAAGCAAATTTTTGTTACATACTCGATATGTGTATTGGCAATTACCCAAGCGATATTGCAGTAAAAGCAGGAACTGACGCTATTGAAGAGGAGAGAAGATGCTTATATGTAGCACTCACCAGGGCAAAAAAAGAGCTCACTATTTTGACTGAATACAATACATGGGTAATGACCCAACCATTCTATTCTAAAACAACAGAATTGAAAGAAGGTGATGTATACACCTCCATTCACCCGACGCCCTCTAATCCCCCATTTAAGACGGCTCAGGTTAGCTCAATAAATGGAACAGAAATCAGTTATCATTTAGGAGGAAAAACTATGTATA
>Ga0192245_10337_pt1 | contig 22143 bp, 17 predicted proteins | sample Koala_Koa27_M3_FD_131238 | JGI IMG/M metagenome (GOLD analysis project Ga0192245, IMG submission 131238) | Enriched cells from koala feces incubated with labeled cellulose particles, San Francisco Zoo, California, United States - Koala_Koa2-7_M3 ...
CCATTAATTTCAAAAGAAATTAAAAATCCTCAATTTCCCGTTCTACATAAAATCTATGAATATGATTTAATGACTGAAGAGGGTAAAGAGTATTTGATTGAGCGTGGAAGTTTGTGATTTTACTTTAGGCTTTTAAGTTTAAACTTTCTATTGAAAAAAGCAGATACTTCTGTGAAGTGTTTTGAACTTATTTAGATGCTTTGATTGGATTTTTCAGTTATATAGGTAGTAGTTGTTCGGAAATGTATAGTATATCATCTGATATGTATTAGCATTCCCGATTTTTTATTAAACTATCGGGAACAGAAGTGTAAACGTGCTTCCTTCTCCCACTTTTGATTGCACCGTAATGCTGCCATGATGCTGGTGCATGATTTGGCGGGAGATGGTTAACCCGATACCTGAACCGGTAGGTTTTGTGGTGAAGAATGGAATGAAAATACGTTCCTGAACTTCCGGATCGATGCCGGTTCCATTATCAGTAACACGCAGGAAAAGGTGATTTCCTGGAGTGATGCCCGCGGAAAGAGTGATTTGTGTCGCTTCGTTTTCGCGGGCATTCCGTATCAGGTTGATAAGTACCTGTTCTATTTGCTCTTTATCTGCAATCAGGCGCAACGGAACGTTGGGAAGAGAGAGGTGTAGATCATCTGTATCATTTTGCATCAATTGAACGACTCCTTTCAGCAATTCTCCGGCATTATAAAGTTTCAATAAAGGGTGGGGCAGATGCGATACTTCCCGGTAACTATTCATAAAGCGTACCAGCCCATTCCCTCTACGACCGATGGTTTGCAGCATCTGTCTGATTTCCATTTTGGTTTCTTCGTCACCTTCCAGACTGTCGGCGTGCTTGGCAAGAAGTTCTGTAAGCGAAATGATGGGGGTAATGGAATTCATAATCTCATGCGTCAGTACACGGATTAGCTTTTGCCAGGCTTCCGTCTCACGGTTATCCAGGGCAGAATGGATATTCTTCATTCCGGCAATCAAACGTTTCCTGCCTTGAATGATAAACTCCATACCGGAAAGAGCGAATTGCACAGTCTCTTCTTCCTGTTTGATTTGCCATACGGACAAATCGCCTGCTTTCAGTGTATGCAGCTTGGCCGGGAGATCGGGGTGAAAGTCGACCAGATCATTTATCGTATGTGGACAATCGATATGTATCAGGCGTTTGGCTGCATCATTGACCCATTCCATTTGCCCGTCGGGCGTATAAACAAGAATAGCCATGTCTATATGATTGGCAAGTGCCTGAAAATACTGCAATTTGCTTTCTTTCTTTTGCAGGTTATTCCGGTAATATTCAAGGGCATCCTGCATTTCAGTCAGCAGTTCTTCGGGAAGAGGCTGGGAGGCATTGGGATTGGAAGTGGGAGAAGAAAGAAATTCAGAGTAGCGCACAGACCAAATAAACTGAGCCATGGCACGGGCAGAACGTAAGATATACCTATATATGGTATAAGCAACAAACGCCGTGAGGCAGAGTGCCACGAACAGGCTAAAATAAAAGCCGTGTACAGCCAACCAAGCTGAAACGAGGCAACATATCAATAATGTAATTGTGAGCTAAAGTGGCGTTTTTACCCAAGTTTGTCTTTTCATAATCCGAACTTTTCAATCCTTCTATAAAGTGAAGTCCTTGTGATTCCCAGCATTTCTGCTGCCAATGTAATGTTACCGCCACACATTCTCATTACCTCATTGATCGCATCCTTTTCCATCCGTTCCAGATTATACTTATCTTTTTCAGATACAGTATTGGAAGACCGGGGACTGCGTAACATGAAATCATCCGGAGTCAGCATGGTTCCTGTAGAGAGGATGACGGCACGTTCGATGGCATGCTCCAGTTCACGCACATTGCCCGGCCAACGGTAAAGCTGTAGCGTCTTTCGTGCTTCTTTGGAAATTCCCCGAAGTTCTTTCTTATACTTCTTCCGATAACGTTGGAGAAAGAAATCGGCTAACAGGAACAGGTCGTTTCCCCGTTCCCGCAAAGGCGGAATACGAATTTCAATCGTATTGATGCGGTACAGTAAATCCTGGCGGAATTGTCCGTCGTCGATGGCACTGTATAAATCCGTATTTGTGGCACAAATCAACCTTACATCTACAGGGTAGGAGGTAGTAGAACCGAGCCGTGAACTCTTTCTTTGTTCTATGACTGAAAGTAACTTCGCTTGAAGCGGAAGACTCAGATTGTCGATTTCGTTCAGGAACAACGTTCCGCCTGAAGCCACTTCCACACGTCCCGGCTTATTCTTGCGGGCGTCGGTAAACGCACCCTTTTCATATCCGAACAATTCGCTTTCGAACAATGTGTCCGGAATACTTCCTAAATCGATAGGTACGTATATCTCATTCTTTCGGGGGGACTGTTCGTAAACAAAGCGAGCAATCAAGTCTTTTCCCGTTCCGTTTTCTCCCAGGAGCAAAAGGTTCGCATCTGTTTCGGAGAACTTTCTTATCGTCTGAAAAATAGCTTGCATGGCGGCAGATTCACCGATGACGCGCGTTGGCTCAGGGGGAAGAGTCAAAGCTTCTGTTTGTTCTTTTAAAGTCTCCTTCTGTTGTTTCAGGGATTCTACTTCCGTCCGGCTGAAACTGAGTTGCAGTGCGGAGGAGACGGTGGCTATCAGTTTCTCGTTTTGCCAGGGTTTGGGAATGAAATCTGTGGCACCTTGTTTAATGGCTTGCACAGCCTTCTCTGTATCTGCATAAGCTGTGATAAAGATAACGACCGCTTTTGCATCCAGTTTCAGTATCTCTTCCAGCCAATGAAAGCCTTCTTTGCCACTGACAGCATCCTGACGGAAATTCATGTCGAGCAAGATAACATCGAAACGGGTACGTGAGATGACAGGTAACAATTCTCTTGGGTCATTTAGAGTAGTTATGCTTTCTGCAATAGGACGCAGCAGCATTTTCAGAGTGAAGAGGATGTCTTCATTATCATCTACGATTAGGATTTTACCTCGTTTCATCATAATTCGAAAGGATTGGTTTGACTTGTTGGTGAAGATTGGTACGCATACCAATTGCAAAGATATAGAAAGTTTTCGAGATAGTAGTGTACGGAAGCGTGCATTCGGTGTACGATATCGTGCAATTTTGTGCAGATAGCATTTAGATAAATCTTTGTATATTAGCTATCTAACCATTTGGTATGGTTGTTGTCATCTATTTTAAAGTAAACGAATAAGAAAAACATATGCTACACAAAAAACTGATTTATATTGTATTAATTGTTTCTTTTATAGCTTGTAGTTCTAAGAATCCGGGTATGAATAGAGATGAAATTGTCCGGACTTTGGACGAGCAAGCCATGCAACATGAAACCGCCGTGAAGGCGGCTTCTGCTGCAATGCCGGAAGTTACGGAAGATTATACACCTCCTGCCGGAATAAAATATCGAGCTAAAATAGAAACTGCCGGAGTGAAAACCCTTAATGTACAGGCTGCGTTGAAGAATGTACGTTCTATGAAAGTTAGCGAACTCGGTACACTTCGTATCCACCGTACAGGAGCATTGGTGCCAATGGGCGGTAGTTTGATGTCAGTGGAAGAGGGTTACTTATTGAATAGTTACCAAGGTATCTACTTATTGGATAAAGGCTTTAAACTTATCAAGCAGCTATTTAAAAATGATATTGTTTTTCAACGAGACGGAAAAAGGGGCTTTTTCCAATTACGCACCCTACTGCAGAGTGTCTATTATGATGATGTTCATAAACAAATTCAAGGGGCGTATGCGGTACGTGGTCATGAAAAAAATAAATCCCGGACCTTTCTGGCTTTTCTTCCCTGGGATGTTTTAACAGCTGCCACAGAACCTTTGATGGAAAAAGATATAGCAGACAGTATCCCTCTGCAGGGTAATCTGGGTTATAGAGTTTTGTTTAAGTTTATACCGGAAGGTTTTATACGTGGCATACCTTACTCCAGTCGCTTTTACACCAATGAGCTAAAGGGAGATACCCTGTGTTATTTCGAGCCGACTCACTCACCGGATTATCCCCCTTCAGGAAGTGGCGGTTCTGTACGGAGCGGAGAGCCATGGCATATTTATGATTATCAAGGTAAAACGCATATACGTTTAGCCTATGATAATACGCTTTACCAACTGGAAAATTCATCCACGCTGAAAGCTATTTATCGATTGGATTTTGGCTCTTTACAGCGCGCTGATGGGCAGAAGGTTATAGGTGGCAGTAATGTGGATGATTCTTATTTTGTGGATCGGTGGCTGGAGACAGATCGCCACCTGTTTATCAAAATAACGAAAGGGTATGACTCACCCAATGCCCGGAAAGCTAAATCCGTTTCTCTTTATTCACTTATATATGATAAGCGATCCGGAGACTTCTTTGCACTTCCTCCTGAAAGCAATAGTGAAAAACCCGAATTTCCGTATCTTACTGCCGATGGCGAACCAAATATGTCGTTTTATCCCGATGGAGTAGTTGGAAATATCCCTTATACTTGTCTCGATGCAATGAAGATGAAAGAAAAATATCCGGATGTTCTGAAAGGACAGGATATACCGGATGATGAATTAATAGTGTTAACTATAGAATAATTAAAATAGGAGAATAACAGATGATAAAGCATTATGTGAAAGTTGCGCTTCGGCTTATAAAGCGGAGTTTCTTGTTTTCTTCCATCAATATGCTGGGTTTTGTATTCGGCATGGCGGCGGCGTTCCTCATCTACCTTTGGGTAGTAGACGAACTGACGTATGATGACTGCTTTCCCGAAGTGAATTGTATTTACCGGACTATTGAGGTGAACCGGGAGCCGAGTGGGGAAATAAAGGAGTCTCCTTCGACGGTACGTTCGCTTACTAAAGTCTTTCGTGAAGAATTTCCACAAGTAGAGGAAGCTTCAGCTATTAAGTATGGAGAGTTGCATACATTTGAGACGGAAGGCCACAAGAAGATCAGCGGACATGGGGTATATGTTGATTCTGCATTCTTTCGGATATTTCCTTTTCCGGTGTTGGAAGGAAATCCGGAGTATATAAGTAATAATCCTGATAATGTCGTTTTGTCGGAATTGACGGCACAGAAAATGTTTGGTAAGAAACCGGCAGTAGGACAGAAATTAACTTATAGCGGATATGGAAGAGAAAGAATCTATAATGTAGTTGCAGTGGTGAAGATACCTTCAAAGAGCCATATCCGGTTTGATATTGTTTATCCGATGGAGGCTTATGGCATGGGGATGATGGGTTATGATTGGGATCATTTTCGTGAGAGTATCCATGTATATGTAAAGATGAAGGCTGGTGACGAAGGAAAAATGTATCAGCAGGAATTGAAAAGCATGAGTCGGGCGCTTAGTAAGTTTGGGGAAAAGCGAACTTTGTTGCGTTTTCAATCAGTCAAAGATATTCATCTGAATACTACTTTTCCCGATCCTTGCGTAAAGAATCATGGCAACATGGCCACTATTTATCTGTTTACAGCTCTGGCTATATTAGTTATCTTTATGGGAGCCTTCAACTTTACAACACTTTCTACGGCACGGGCTTCCATGCGTTATAAAGAAATAGGCGTACGCAAAATAACAGGCGCCAAGCGGAAAACTCTGATCTCACAGTTTCTTTCGGAAAGTCTGGTGCAGGCATTCATCTCTTTGATACTGGCATTAGCTTTGACAGAGTTGATGTTGCCGTTATTCAATAAGTTCATGGATACGGAAATCTCACTGCGGCTGAGTTGGGCTGTCTTCTTTTATATATTGTTCGGTATAGTAGGAATAGGATGTCTGGCAGGAAGTTATCCGGCTTTTTATCTTTCTTCCATCAATCCATTACTTGCTTTTAAGGGTGGACAGAAAACAGGTAAGAAGGGAGGACTTATCAAAGGATTGGTATGCATACAGTTTATTATAGCTCTTACGCTGATGTTGCTGACTGCTATCGTCTTTAAACAGCTTCACTATATGCAAAACAAAGATTTGGGACTTGATAAGGAAAATGTGGTATCCGTCTATACCAGTTTATGGTATAATGTGGCTGGATTCAAGCAGGAATTATTGAGAAATCCAAATGTGAAAAGTATATCTATGGGAGCACCTATCGAGAACCTTGGAGAAGGTGAAGCCCATGGAGACGGTAACCTATTCCGTTGGACAAATATAGACGGACAGGAAGATTCGCTAAAAATGGTAATGGTATTTGCAGATGGGGATTTTAGTAAGACATTTGGTTTGGAGTTGATAAAAGGGAAATTGCTGGAATCTGATTTTGAAAAATACTGGGGAGACAGGAATCCCGGTATTGTGATTAACGAGGCTGCCTGGAAGGGCATGAAGGTAGCTGATCCTATCGGTATGGAGTTACAAATGAGTACCTGGGGTAAGATGCATATTGTAGGAGTGGTGAAAGATTTCAATTTCCAGTCTCTGCGCGAAAAGATAAAACCTGCTATTCTTTATTATTCTCCGGAAGCATTATCGTATATGCATATAAAAATAGCTCCCAAACATCGGCAGGAGACTCTGAAATTCATTCAGAGAAAATACGAAGAGATGGCTGTACAGGATGATTTGTTCGTAAAGGATTTCAGTTACCAGTTCTTTTCCGATGCATTGAATAAGAACTATGCCAAGGAACATCAACAAAGCCGGATGTTGCTATTCTTCACAGTACTGGCCATCCTTATTGCTATGCTGGGTGTATTTGGCCTGGTTGCCCTCTCCACGGAACAGCGAACGAAAGAAATCGGTGTTCGTAAAGTGAACGGTGCCCATTCCGACCGGATCGTTAAGATGTTCTGTATGGAATACCTCAAATGGGTGGGAATTGCTTTTGTTGTGGCATCTCCCATTGGATATTACCTTATGTACCGTTGGCTGAGCGAATTTGCTTATCAGACTGCCATAAGTTGGTGGTTGTTCATACTGGCAGGAGCAGTCATTGCAGGGATTACTTTGCTTACGGTCATCGGGCAAACCTGGCGGAAGGCTTCTCAAAATCCGGTAGTATCCTTGAGATATGAATAAATAAATGTTTAAGATAATAACAATACAATATACGATTATGATTAAAACAGTTAACCTCACCAAAATATTTCGTACGGAAAGCGTACAGACCACTGCATTGAATGAAGTAAGTTTAGAAATCAATCAGGGAGAGTTTGTAGCCATTATGGGACCTTCCGGTTGTGGCAAGTCTACCTTGCTGAATATGATAGGTTTGCTTGACAATCCCACTTCCGGAGAACTTTGGTTTCTGGATCAGGAAGTTTCCCACTACTCCGAGAATGACCGTACGGATTTGCGTAACGGAAATCTTGGTTTTGTATTCCAAAGTTTCAACCTGATAGATGAACTTACAGTCTTTGAAAACGTGGAACTTCCTTTGCTTTATGCCGGAGTGTCCACGCGTGAGCGTGTGAAACGTGTCAATGAGGCTTTGGAGCGCATGCAAATAGCTCACCGCACCGAGCATTATCCGCAACAACTTTCTGGTGGACAGCAGCAGCGTGTGGCCATAGCGCGTGCCATTGTTACCAATCCCCGTATTATCCTCGCCGATGAACCTACGGGAAATCTGGATTCTACGAACGGTAATGAAGTGATGAATCTCCTGAAAGAGCTGAATCGTGATGGGGCTACTATTGTTATGGTTACCCACTCTGAAGAGAATGCCCGCGAAGCAGAAAGAATCATACGGATGATGGACGGATATATATTGACTGAAAGTAAAAACGCCCGGTAGAAGATACTTAATGATAAAGGAAACAGGTTATTACGAAATAATCGTAATTTTGTTTGCCGATCTCGGAGAAATCATATAGTTTTGTGCATAGATATATAATTTTATAACTAAACAGCACGTATATGAAAAAAGAGATTGTAACGCTGTTCTTAATGACAAGTGTTTGGGCAGCACAAGCTCAAGGGACTTTTACAATAGAAGGGCAAGTAAAGAATGTAGAAGACGGAGCTTTAATCACTTTGTTTCGTTTAGATGGAAATGTGGGTAACAGTATCGGTGTTGATACGATTCGTAACGGACATTTTCGTTTTCAGGCAGAAACATTGGGGAACGAAACAGAAATAGTGGATATGATGGGAAGAAGTGATAAGTTTCCTTCCATGAGTTTAAGGCTTTGGGTTCGTCCGGGAGATAATATACGGATAAGCGGTGAAAACACACTGATACGAACTTGGAATGTGGAAAGCACTGTTCCGGAACAAGTAGCTAATCAGGCCTTTATAAACGACTCACGCGAATTGTGGAATGAATATCAGCGCAATTCTTTGTTGCAGCGTGCATATCGCCGGAAGTATGCAGGAAGTGCGGTGGACGAAGAAAGACAGGCGATACGTGCACAAGCTGATAGTTTACGGAAGCTGGAAGATGAAATTACGATCCGTATTGATGCCAACACTATAAAACGTATGAAGCAGATTCCTGTTGACGATATTTGGCTGGAGCAATTGGAGAAGTTGGCAATGTCAGCAAAGTATACTGAAAATTATCCTTATAAAAAAGAAGTGATTGCTCTCTATGAAGGACTGACCAATGAAGAAAAACAGACCGATTTGGCAATGAATACATATACATATCTCTTTCCTCCCCAAGTAGTGGAAGTGGGTGATGAAATGGCAGATGCTGATTTGTATGATCTGGAAGGAAATGTGCACCACTTGGCTGATTTTAAAGGCAAATATATCATGTTGGATTTCTGGAGTCGTGGTTGCGGTCCGTGCCTTATGGCTCTACCCGAAATGAAGGAAGTGGCTGAGATGTACAAAGATCGCCTGACAATAGTAAGTCTGAGCATCGATACCAAGAAAGGTTGGGAAACTGCTTCTAAAACCCATGAAATGACTTGGCAGAATCTGAATGAATTGAAAGGAAGCAATGGATTATTTGCCAAATACGGAGTACGTGGAATTCCAAATTATGTCCTTATTTCACCTGAAGGACGTATTGTAGAAAAATGGTTCGGATATAGTGCACACAGCTTGAAACGAAAATTTCGCCGCCTGCTAAATGCAAACGAATATGTGATGAGCTTAGGGGAAGAGAATGGACATAAAGTGGTGAACTTCCCGACTGTGAAGAAAAGCAATAACGATATTCCTGAAATTCGCCAGGTTGTATTAACGGATACTGCTACGATTCTGCGGATTCGTGCCTATTATATACCGAAATACTGGATACAAATAATGAAGAATATCCAGTTGGTAGCGGACAATGGAACTGTATGTCCTGTGCTTCGTTCGGAAGGTATTCCTTTAGGGGAAAAATTCTACATGCCGGAAAGTGGGGAAGCTGATTATACTCTTTATTTCGCTCCATTGCCGGCCGGAACACGTTCTTTCGATATGATCGAGCCGGAAGGTTCAAAACCGGATCGAGTAGAAGGTATCGCTTTGACACTTGAATAAGACAGCAGAGGCTTTCTTATTCTAAAATCTTGCTATCTGCACTCTTTTTCGTACATTTGTAGCTTTCAAAAAGAAAGTTGTTATTTTAAAAAATACTCTGTATGAAATCAGACATTGAAATAGCCCGCAGCATAGAGCTGAAGAAAATTAAGCAGGTGGCCGAAGGTGTGGGTATTCCGCGCGAAGAAGTAGAAAACTACGGACGGTATATCGCTAAAATTCCAACGAATTTGATTGATGAAGAGAAAGTGAAGAAGAGTAACCTGATTCTGGTTACCACCATTACTGCCACCAAAGCAGGTATTGGTAAAACAACAGTTTCTATCGGTCTGGCTTTGGGATTGAATAAAATTGGTAAAAAGGCGATTGTTGCTTTGCGTGAACCTTCATTAGGACCTTGTTTCGGAATGAAGGGTGGGGCAGCAGGTGGTGGTTATGCCCAAGTGCTTCCCATGGAGAAGATAAATCTGCATTTTACGGGGGATTTTCATGCCATCACTTCGGCTCACAATATGATATCGGCTTTGCTCGATAATTATCTGTATCAGCATCAGGCAGACGGTTTCGGACTGAAAGAAATTATCTGGCAGCGTGTGCTGGATGTGAACGACCGTTCTTTGCGTAGTATTGTCACGGGTTTAGGTCCCAGTACAAACGGTATTACTGAAGAGTCCGGCTTCGATATTACTCCCGCATCCGAAATTATGGCTATTCTTTGTCTGGCAAAGGATATAGACGACTTGAAACGACGGATTGAGAATATTATTCTTGGTTTCCGCTTTGATGGTTGTCCGTTCACAGTGAAGGAGTTAGGTGTTGCTGGAGCTATTACTGTCTTGTTGAAAGATGCCATTAATCCGAACTTAGTTCAAACTACCGAAGGATCGGCTGCTTTTGTTCATGGTGGTCCCTTCGCGAATATTGCACATGGTTGTAACTCTATTCTGGCAACGAAAATGGCCATGACTTTCGGTGACTATGTTGTAACGGAAGCCGGCTTCGGTGCTGACCTCGGTGCGGAGAAATTTTATAATATCAAATGCCGTAAAAGTGGATTGCAACCAAAGTTGACTGTGATTGTTGCCACTGCACAAGGTTTGAAAATGCATGGAGGTGTCAGCCTCGATCGTATTAAAGAGCCCAATATGGAGGGATTGCAGCAAGGTTTCGGTAATCTTGATAAGCATATACGTAATCTGCGTTCGTTCGGTCAGACGGTGGTGGTTGCTTTCAATCGTTTTGCCAGTGATACAGATGAGGAAGTGGAAGCGATCCGTCATCACTGTGAGGCAAAATTAGGCGTTGGTTTTGCTGTCAATAATGCATTTGCAGAAGGTGGAGAAGGAGCCGTGGAACTTGCTAATCTGGTAGTGGATGCTATTGAGAAGAAACCTTCCGAACCTTTGAACTTCAGTTATAGTGAGGATGATAGTGTAGAACAGAAGATAGAGAAGATAGCTTGTAATCTATATGGTGCCAGCGTGGTGACTTATAGCATTCATTCACGCAAAATCATTAAACTGATAGAGAAGATGGGCATTGGCCATTATCCAGTTTGTATAGCCAAAACTCAATATTCTTTCTCTGCCGATCCGAAGATATATGGTGCAGTGAATAATTTTGAATTCCACATCAAAGATATTGTAATCAATAACGGTGCGGAAATGATTGTTGCCATTGCAGGAGAAATTTTACGTATGCCGGGGCTTCCCAAAGAACCGCAGGCTATGCATATTGATATTGTGGATGGAAATATAGAAGGCTTGAGCTAAATCAGCTATTAGACATAAAAAAGAAATCCGCAGTCTTTCATTAGGCTGCGGATTTTTTATAACGTTTTTATATACGTTTTCTTAGTATGCAAACAGCGGATATTTTTCCATAGTCTTATTCACGCGTGCGCGAACTTCGGCAATAACCGCTTCGTTTTCTACATTGGACAGAACCGTTTCAATCATTTCTGCAATTTCCAGCATCAGATCTTCTTTAGCGCCACGAGTAGTGATGGCAGGAGTACCCAGACGGATACCGGAAGTCTGGAATGCAGAGCGGCTATCGAACGGAACCATATTTTTGTTTACAGTGATATCGGCAGATACCAATACTTTTTCAGCCACTTTACCTGTGAGATCAGGATATTTGCTACGCAGGTCGACCAGCATAGAGTGATTATCCGTACCACCTGAAACGATTGTAAAGCCACGGTCGATTAATGCTTGTGCCAGTACGGCTGCATTCTTCTTCACTTGGGCAGCATATTCTTTGAATTCGGGTTGCAGGATTTCACCGAATGCTACAGCTTTTGATGCAATGACGTGTTCCAACGGACCACCTTGGATACCCGGGAATACGGCTGAGTCGATCAACTGAGACATCATCTTGATTTCACCCTTCGGTGTCGTTTTGCCCCAAGGATTAGGGAAGTCTTTGCCAATCAGGATGATACCTCCGCGAGGACCACGCAAAGTCTTATGTGTGGTAGAAGTAACGATATGAGCATACTTCACAGGGTTTTCCAGCAATCCGGCTGCAATCAGTCCGGCAGGGTGAGCCATATCGATCATCAGGATAGCACCTACTTTGTCTGCGATTTCGCGCATACGCTTGTAGTCCCATTCGCGGGAATATGCTGAACCACCACCGATGATCAACTTTGGTTTTTCGCGCAAAGCAACTTCTTCCATCTGGTCATAGTCTACGCGACCGGTTTCCTTATTCAGATTATATTCACAGGGAGTATAGATGATACCGGAAGTATTTACTAAAGAACCGTGTGAGAGGTGACCGCCGTGAGCCAGATTCAATCCCATGAATTTGTCACCCGGATTCAATACAGCGAGGAATACAGCTGCATTAGCTTGTGCGCCTGAGTGGGGTTGCACGTTAGCCCATTCTGCACCAAAGATTTCCTTTATGCGGTCGATAGCAATTTGTTCGCTCTGGTCTACTACTTCGCAGCCTCCGTAATAACGTTTGCCGGGATAACCTTCTGCATACTTGTTAGTGAGACAGGAGCCCATTGCCTCCATTACTTGGTCACTTACAAAATTCTCTGATGCAATCAGTTCAATACCTTTGAGCTGACGTTGATGTTCTTTTTCGATGATATCGAAAATTAAATCGTCTCTTTTCATTTTGCTTACTTAGATAAGTTTGATAAATCTGTGTTCTCTTATTAAGCGCACAAATTTACGGTAAAAAAATGAATAAACTGTCAGAAAAGACAGAAATTTACTTTCTAAAAGAATACTCCAAAGGAAAAGCTGAGAACATTGTCTCGACGGTGGAAACGTATTTCGTCAGCGGGTGGATCACCTTCGACGACACCGTCATCATAAGTCACTTTACGCGATATATTATGTAATCCTATATCATAACGGAAGTCGAAGAAAATGCGGGAAATGGTAACGGCTACTCCAAGGGTAAAGCTGAGGTTCAATGGCCGCAATCTTTCGCTGATTCCCTGCTGGTCAAAATTCTCAAAAGTGACTTCGCTTTTTTTATTCCAGATATAACGGAACTTTGGACCGCCGAATACAGCCAGACTATAAGGTCCCTCCTTGATAACATTATATCCATAGATCGCAGGAATATCTACGCTGTGAATGGATGACGTAATAGATGCCATTTCCAAAGGGGCATCCTCTGCGGCAGGTTTTTCGAAAGTAATGTTGCAACGGTTAATGTTGTAGGATATTTCCGGTTGCAGGAAGTGGCGTTCAAAGTTGATACGCATAAAAACAGAACCGAAATAACCTATCTTATAGTTATTCTGCACCTCGTCTATGGTGATACCGTTCAATGTAAGGTTGGATACAAGAAAGAGGGAAGAGGTGAAGCCACCCTTAATGCCAAAGTTCACCGGACGGTCATGGTGATGTTTGCTCAGAGGCTCTTCAACCGCCGTGCCAGGCACAAGATGAGATTGCCCCCACATTGTAGCGGGGAAAAACAAAAGGCACAGGATAAATATTTTCAAAACTTTGTTCATCACTTATCACTAACCGTTAATCACTATCTTTTCTTCTCAACAGACCAGCCAAATTTACCGATCTTTTCACCCAATTCATAGTATCCTCCATGTACATAAACCAGTGGATTAGTTTCCGCCAGTTCCAGTTTTCCGGTTTCCGTATTCAGGTTCCGGTCGTCGGCACGTACGTTTACCACATCGGCAATAAACATATCATGCGAGCCGAGTGACATGATTTCCTTTACACGGCATTCTATACACAAGGGGGATTCTTCAATAAGGGGAGCATTGACCACAGTACTTTTTCCCGGTGTCAGATGCATTTCTTCGAACTTATTGTAGTCTTTCCCGGAACGTACGCCACACCAATCCGTTGCACGCGCCATATCTTTGGTCGTGAGATTAATGACAAACTCCATATTCCGTTTCAGGATTTCGTAGGAGTAACGTTCCGGGCGTACTGAAATATAGCACATGGGCGGGTTCGTACAAATCGTTCCCGTCCATGCAATTGTTACTATGTTGTATTCTTCCGGAGTGCTTCCGCAACTTACCAATACGGCAGGAAGCGGGTAAATCATTGTTCCGGGCTTCCAGTCTTGTTTCATGACTAAAGAGTTACGAGCTTTTATATTATTTCAATTTCGTTCCTGTTTTGTTCTTTCTCGCAATAGTGACATCGGATCACGCAATTTTCCTTGTCTACTACATGGAATAACGTCGCCATGGGCTCGTTGTTCGTGATACATTTGGGGTTGGCACACTTTACAATGCCGCGAAGTTCTTCAGGAAGGCTAACTTCACGTTTTTCCACCACTTCATAATCCCGGATAATATTCAGCTTCACATTAGGTGCTACCACAGCGATGCGATTAATTTCATCATCGCAGAAAAATTTATCCGCAATTTTAATAATGCCTTTAGTTCCCAGCTTTCCGCTTTTGAGATTAAAGCCAATGGTGATATTGTTATTCATGTGTTCCAGTCCCAGTAAAGAGACTACAGTGAACAGATTTTCAGAGGGGATATGGTCGATAACGGTACCGTTTTCTAATGCGGCAACCTGTAATTCTTGTTTTTTTTCGCTCATCTTTCAATTTACAATTTAGCAATTTACAAAGTACAATTTAGGCTTTCACCTCATCCAGTGTAATGCCTAATACATCGCAGAGGATAGCCTCACGAGCATACAGACCGTTTTGAGCTTGCTGGAAGTAGTAAGCTTTCGGATTATCGTCTACGTCATAAGCAATTTCATTGACGCGGGGCAGGGGATGCAGAATGCACAAATTGGGACGGGTATGTTCCAGCATCTTGTTGCACAGGATGTAAACGTTCTTGACCCGTTCGTACTCCATGAGGTCAGTGAAGCGTTCACGCTGCACACGGGTCATGTAGAGGATATCGGCATCTGCTATGGTTTCTTCCGTAAAGTCCGTATGTTCCACGTACTTGATGCCATGATCGCGGCAGTAAATTTTGTATTCTTCGGGCATTCTCAATTCATCAGGAGCTATGAAGTGGAAAGTTGGGTTGAAGTGACGCATTGCCATCAGCAGTGAGTGTACGGTGCGGCCATATTTGAGGTCACCAACGAGGAAAATATTCAGGTTCTCCAGTGTACCCTGGGTTTTGTAGATGGAGTAGAGGTCGAGCATCGTTTGTGAAGGATGCTGGTTGGCTCCGTCTCCGGCATTGACGATAGGCACTGTGGTTACTTCGCTGGCATAGCGGGCTGCTCCTTCCAGATGGTGCCGCATCACGATGATATCGGCGTAGTTGCTCACCATTTTGATGGTATCTTTCAGGGTTTCGCCTTTCGAAGAACTCGTTGCTTTGGGGTCACTAAACCCGATTACACGGGCTCCTAAGCGGTTGGCTGCTGTTTCAAAACTGAGTCTTGTACGGGTAGACGGCTCGAAAAAGAGGGTTGCAACCACTTTCCCTTCCAGCAGCCTACGGTTGGGACGGGCTTCAAACTGCTTCGCCATCTCGATCATGTAGAGGATTTTTTCCTTGCTATGCTCGGCAATGGTAACTAAACTTCTGTTTTCCATATCGTTCGTTATTTTGTTTCTTTTCGAGAGTTCAAAGGTACGGAAAAGATGCGGAGTACGGAAGAAAGACGGGAGAAAATTTAGAAGTTTTTTTCGTCTCCATAGCCGGAGATCTTCAGCTCATGGGACAAAAAAGTTTTGCCCCGTGGGATGAAAAAAAATATCTCATGAGACAAAAAAACAATCCCATGGGATGAAGCTGCTCATGTGGTGAAATGAATGCCGGAATTTGCTTGGATCATTACCGGTATCAGCAGCAGCTTTTCTTTTTCTTTTCTGCTGTTGTTATTATATAAAGAATATATAAGAAAGAAAAATGTACTATTTGTTTTGACTAAAGTGTTGAATAACAATAATTTATTCTTCGATTTTTTACTTTTTTTCTAAGCGGAAACAGCATGGGAACGGTCGATTTCCAAGCAAAAAATGCCTCTAAAATGCTCAATTCCCCCACCTTTTTGGTCACCAAAATGCCATATTCTATCCCCTCAAACGCCACACTTTATCATCGGAAACGCCACATTTCATTCTCCGAAATGCCACACTTTGTGCTTGCTGAAGTGTGGCGTTTTACCCATTAAGATGTGGCATTTTGGATGATAAAGTGTGGCGTTTTAAGAGTTTTCTATAGAATTTATAAGGGTGTTCCAATATAATTCCGTACCTTTACCTTGTTATTTTTACAGGTAATCTATTTTATTGATTTAGTGAATTTACAGTAATAAACATGATAAAGAACATCATAAAAATCCTTTGGATATTCTTAGCCGTCATAGTATTGGCTTGCGTCACTGTTTTCTTCTCCATTGCTAAAGGTTGGATAGGCTATATGCCTCCTGTTGAAGATCTGGAAAACCCCAATTATAAGTTTGCTACACAAGTTTTCTCGGAAGACGGGAAGGTACTTGGTACTTATTCGTTTAGCAAAGAGAACCGTGTATATGTGGGCTATAATGATTTATCCCCCAATGTCATCAATGCATTGATTGCAACAGAAGATGTGCGTTTTGCCGAGCATTCCGGAATTGATGCTATTGCTCTGTTTCGCGCCATTGTGAAGCGTGGTTTATTATTCCAGAAGAATGCAGGTGGGGGTAGTACGATTACCCAACAATTATCGAAACAACTCTATTCGCCCAGTGCGGACAATGTAATGGAACGTTTGTTTCAGAAACCCATTGAGTGGGTAATTGCTGTGAAATTGGAGCGTTACTATACCAAGGAAGAGATACTTACGATGTATCTTAATAAATTTGACTTTTTAAACAATGCAGTCGGTATCAAAACTGCAGCCAACACTTACTTTGGCTGTGAACCTAAAGATTTAAAAATAGAAGAAGCTGCCACTTTAGTTGGCATGTGTAAAAATCCGGCTCTTTATAATCCCGTTCGTTTCAACGAGCGTTCACGCGGACGCCGTAATGTGGTGCTCGATCAAATGCGTAAAGCAGGATATATCACTGCCGAAGAATGTGATTCACTGCAAGCACTTCCACTGACCTTGAAATATACCCGTGTTGACCATAAAGAAGGTATGGCGACCTATTTCCGCGAATATCTGCGTGGAGTATTAAATGCCAAGAAGCCTGTGAAGGGAGATTATAGGGGCTGGCAGATGCAAAAATTTTATGAAGATTCTCTTGATTGGGAAAATAATCCTCTGTTCGGCTGGTGCGAAAAGAATATAAAGAAAGATGGTTCAAAGTATAACCTTTATACGGATGGTCTGAAAATCTATACGACTATTGACTCCCGTATGCAGCAATATGCAGAAGAGGCAGTAGAAGAGCACCTGAAAGAACTACAAGGCTATTTCTTTAAAGAAAAGAAGGGACGGAAACAAGCACCCTACAGTAATAGAATTACGAAGGATCAGGTAGATGAAATCCTTGCCCGCACCATGAAACAGTCTGATCGTTATCGGACCATGAAGAAAGCCGGGGCATCGGATGCTCAAATAGAAAAGGCTTTCAATACGCCTGAAGAAATGTCGGTATTTACCTGGAATGGTGAAAAGGATACGATCATGACACCTATGGATTCTATCCGTTATTACAAACACTTCCTTCGTGCCGGTTTTATGTCAATGGATCCGCACAACGGACATGTAAAGGCGTATGTAGGCGGGCCTAATTATAATTACTTCCAATACGACATGGCAATGGTAGGACGTCGTCAGATTGGTTCTACTATGAAACCTTATGTATATTCACTGGCTATGGAGAATGGATTTTCTCCTTGCGATGAGATGCGACATGTGGAATTTCAGGGCTTCGATGAAAATGGTAACCCTTGGGCACCCCGTAATGCAAATACTAAACGCTACGGAGAAATGGTGACTTTGAAATGGGGCTTAGCTAATTCGGACAACTGGATTACGGCACGATTGATGAGTAAATTAAACCCGTATGAGCTGAAACGATTGTTACATAGTTTCGGCGTGCGCAATCGTGAGATAGTACCTTCTATTGCTCTTTGCCTTGGACCTTGCGAGATCTCAGTAGGAGAAATGGTAAGTGCATATACAGCATTCCCCAATAAAGGAATTCGTGTGGCACCTATGTTTGTAACCCGTATAGAAGACAGTGATGGTAATGTACTGGCTACGTTCTCTCCGGAAATGGAAGAAGTTGTCAGTGTTTCCAGTGCTTATAAGATGTTGGTTATGCTTCGTGCCGTAATCAATGAGGGAACAGGTGGACGTGTTCGTCGTTTAGGTGTAAAAGCTGATATGGGTGGTAAGACCGGAACAACTAACTATAATGCAGATGGTTGGTTTATGGGCTTTACTCCTTCACTGGTATCCGGATGCTGGGTTGGCGGTGAAGAACGCGATATTCATTTCGACACTATGCTGCATGGGCAAGGTGCTTCTATGGCATTGCCTATTTGGTCTAAATATATGGTAAAAGTACTTGGAGACAAGACACTGGGATATGATGAAAGTGAAACATTCCAACTTCCGGAAGGTTTCGATCCCTGTAAGGATAACGGGGACGTTAATTCTGAACCGGCATCAGAAACTGGTTTGGATGACTTCTTTGATTAAAGTTCAAGTGTCGGTCTAAATTCTTGATTTCGAAAGTGGTTTATACAATCAGCATCGGTAGTAACGAGCAACAGAAAGAGAATCTTTCGTTGGCGCGGAAGCGGTTGAAAGAACTGTTTCCTGGTATTCGTTTTTCTACGGAAGAAGAGACTAAACCGCTTTATTTCCGGCGTTCATCCTTATTTTCCAATCAGGTGGCACGTTTTATTTCCAGTAGCGATGCGGCGGAAATAACTTCTTGTTTGAAAGCTATTGAACGGGAAGCGGGGCGGATGCCTGAAGAGAAAAAGCAAGAAATAGTCCGGTTGGATCTGGACTTATTATCATGTGATGATACAGTCTATAAACCTGACGATTTAAAAAGGGACTATATTTGCCGGGGATTAAAAGAAATAGAGTAATTTAAAATGGGTACGCGGACGACGCGGATAAAGTGGACGAACGCGTATCTATTAAATCGTAAATATAAACATGTTGAAGTTTTTAGGAATCATTCCCGCCCGTTACGCATCCACGCGTTTTCCTGCAAAACCGTTGGCGATGCTGGGAGGTAAAACTGTAATACAGCGAGTATATGAACAAGTGGCAGGTATTCTGGACGATGCTTATGTGGCCACAGATGACGAACGGATCGAAGAAGCTGTAAAAGCTTTCGGAGGTAAAGTAGTGATGACTTCCGTTAATCATAAAAGCGGCACGGATCGTTGCTATGAAGCATATACTAAAATAGGGGGAGACTTTGATGTCGTAGTCAATATTCAGGGTGACGAGCCTTTTATTCAACCCTCCCAACTGGAAACTGTAAAAGCTTGCTTCGACGACATTACGACCCAGATTGCTACACTGGTGAAACCTTTTACTCCTGAGAATGGATTTGAAGCTTTGGAGAATATCAATTCTCCGAAAGTAGTGCTGAATAAGAATATGAATGCACTCTATTTCAGCCGCTCTATTATTCCTTATCAGCGAAATGCGGAAAAACAAGATTGGTTGAAAAATCACACTTATTATAAGCATATAGGATTATACGCTTATCGTGCTGAAGTTTTAAAAGAGATTACTTCGTTGCCGCAATCTTCGTTGGAACTGGCAGAATCGCTGGAACAACTTCGTTGGCTGGAGAATGGTTATACCATTAAAGCCGGTATTACCGAAGTAGAGACCATTGGCATTGATACTCCCCAGGATTTGGAAAAGGCTGAAGAATTCTTGAAAATATGTTAGACAGAACTATCCAGCCCCTTATTTGTGAGCCGGAACAACTGGCAGTGCCATCTCCCGAATGCCGGGTGATGAAAAATGGCATACCTTTATATATACTCAATGCCGGGGATAATGAAGTAGTCCGAATTGACCTGTTGATAGAAGGTGGACGCTGGCAACAGAGCCAACGCTTGCAGGCTTTGTTTACCAACCGGATGCTGCGCGAAGGTACCCGGCGTTATTCGGCCGCGGCCATTGCCGAAAAGTTGGATTACTATGGTGCCTGGTTGGAGCTTTCCAGCTCGTCCGAGTATGCTTATATCACCCTTTATTCTTTGAATAAATATCTGCCGGAAACTTTAGATATTTTTGAATCTATCGTAAAAGAACCTCTTTTCCCTGAAAAAGAACTGGGAGTGATTATCGACAGCAATATCCAGCAATTTCTTGTGAACAGCTCCAAGGTGGACTTTCTGGCTCATCGTACTTTGATAAATGCCGTGTATGGCGATATGCATCCGTGCGGGCAATTAGTGCAGAAGGAAGATTATCATTTGATCAACCCTTCTGTCCTGCAATCGTTTTACGACCGATATTATCATTCCGGAAATTGCAGTATCTATCTTGCAGGGAAGGTCAGCGAAGACATTATCAGTCGTATTGAAACTCTTTTTGGAAGTGAACCTTTCGGCAAAGATTTCCGGAAACCGAAAAAACTGTCTTATATTCCGGTAACTTCTTCTGAGAAACGTATTTTTACCGAGCGTGCCGATGCAATGCAAAGTGCTGTTCGCATGGGAATGCTTTCTTTGGATCGACGCCATCCTGACTATTTGAAAGTTCGCGTTCTGGTTACCTTATTCGGAGGCTATTTCGGTAGCCGTTTGATGTCTAATATTCGTGAAGATAAAGGATATACGTATGGTATATCTGCCGGTATCATGCCTTATCCCGATAGTGGGCTGTTGGTTGTCAATGCAGAGACTGCCAATGAATTTGTAGAACCGCTTATAAAAGAAGTTTACCATGAAATAGACCGCCTGCAAAATGACCTCGTACCTGCCGAAGAACTTGCCATGGTGAGGAACTATATGTTGGGTGATATGTGCCGCAGCTATGAATCTGCTTTCTCACTGGCGGATGCCTGGATCTTTATTCATACTTCCGGCCTCCCGGACTCGTATGTGAGGGATGCCGTAGAAGCAGTGAAGACAATTACTCCTGTCGAGATACGCGAACTTGCCTCACGCTATTTGTGCAAAGAGACATTAAAAGAAATCGTATCCGGCAAAAAAATGTCATAAAAAAGGTGTGATACCCCTTCCTTTTAGCAGATTAATTGTATCTTTGTGCAAATACTATATAAGGCGTGTAACAAGTTGCTGCGTTTACACGTCTTATTATTAAAATCGCTAATTTATAATTTTCAATGAAATATCTATATACTGCACTCATTCTGGTATTCATGTCCCAAGGCGGGGCGACGGCCCAGGAAAAGAAATCTGGTTTCTTCGACAAAGTAAAAACAACTTTCTCTTCTGAAATAAAGATAGGAACTCATACCTTCAAGGATGGCTCCGTATACACAGGTGAAATGAAAGGCCGTAAACCCAACGGAAAAGGTAAGACGGTTTTCAAAAATGGCAATGTCTATGAAGGTGAATATGTGAAAGGAAAACGTGAAGGATATGGTATTTATATGTTTCCTGATGGTGAAAAGTACGAAGGACAATGGTTCCAGGACCAGCAACACGGTAAAGGCATTTACTATTTCATGAACAACAACCGTTATGACGGTATGTGGTTTCAGGATTACCAGCAAGGCAAAGGTACGATGTATTATTATACCGGTGACATTTACGAAGGAGACTGGGTAAATGACAAGCGTGAAGGTCAAGGCACATATACCTGGAAAAATGGTTCCAAATATGAAGGTTCCTGGAAAAATGATAAAAAAGAGGGTGAAGGTACTTTTGTATGGAATGACGGCTGTAAATATGAAGGTGACTGGAAGAACGATGTGCGTGATGGGAAAGGAACTTTCGAATATGCCAACGGAGATAAATATGTAGGCGACTGGAAAGATGATATGCAACATGGCAAAGGTATTTACTTCTTCCACACCGGCGACCGCTATGAAGGTGCGTATGTGCAAGGTGAACGTACCGGAGCCGGTATTTATTATCACGCCAACGGCAATAAATATGTAGGAAACTTCAAAGACGGCATGCAACACGGGAAAGGTGTATTCACCTGGGCAAATGGTGCAGTCTATGACGGCGACTGGAAAGACAATCAACGTGACGGCCGCGGAACCTATAAATGGAATGTAGGTGATTCCTACGAAGGCGAATGGAAAAACAACCAGTTCAATGGTCAGGGAACTTTGATAATGACAGATGGAACTAAGTATAAAGGTGGTTTTGTGAATGGTATGGAAGAAGGTA
>Ga0192245_10338_pt1 | contig 22122 bp, 21 predicted proteins | sample Koala_Koa27_M3_FD_131238 | JGI IMG/M metagenome (GOLD analysis project Ga0192245, IMG submission 131238) | Enriched cells from koala feces incubated with labeled cellulose particles, San Francisco Zoo, California, United States - Koala_Koa2-7_M3 ...
AAAAGTACAGAAAATCCCGTTGTCAAAAGAGAACGGGAGGACAAAGTATTTCCTGAGTATTAATCAGCAAACACGAGTTCCACTATTTTTGTGGATTTCTGATGCCTGTGTAATAATGACTTCTTTTACGCCTGCATCAATTGCCTGAAATGAATTTTCCAGTTTGGGAATCATACCTCCCTGAATAACTCCTTCATTTACCAATTGCTGAAAAGATATACGATCTATTTCAGAGATTACACTCTCATCATCATTTTCATCCTGCAAAACCCCTTTCTTCTCAAAACAGAACATAAGCGTTACATCAAAATAGCTGGATAACGCTTTGGCTGCTTCTCCGGCTATTGTATCTGCATTTGTATTTAATAAGTTTCCTTTTTTATCATGTGTTAGAGGCGCTAATACAGGAACGATTCCCTGTTCGATAAGAGATGCTAACAATCCGGCGTTTACCTCTTTTACGTCTCCTACATATCCATAATCTACTTCCCCAACCGGACGTTTATCCGAACGCATAATATTCATATCCGCTCCGGTTAACCCTAAAGCATTTATATCCAGTGCTTGCAAACCAGCCACTATATTTTTATTCACTAATCCACCATACACCATTGTTACGACTTGTAACATCTGGGCATCTGTTATTCGGCGACCATTGACCATTTTACTTTCTATACCCAATTGAGAGGCTATTTTGGTTGCAGATCTTCCTCCACCATGTACAAGAACTTTATGTCCTTCAACGAACGAAAAATCCTTCAGTAATTGTTGTAAGGTTTGCTCCTCTTCCACAATTTTACCCCCTACTTTTATAACGGTAAGTTTTTCCATTTTTTAGTTCTTATTTATTTGCGCTCAAAGGTAATAAAAAAGAAAGAATTATTATTTTTGTATAGACTACTAACTAGTGATTATCCAAAAGTTGAACAACCTGTTTATTTAACCTGTTCCACTTCTAAACCTGACGAAATATGAAAATTATCAATAATGCTGTTTTACGTAGTATATTAGGAATTGTATTAGGTTTCATATTTGTTTTATGGCCTGATATTGCCGTTATATATCTTGTGATATTAATTGGAATATTTTTCCTTACACCGGGTCTTTATAAACTAATTATGTATATGACCAAAGGCGAAAAAGGAGAAGATCCTCAAAGAACATTTCCGATAGATGGTGTTGGAAGTATTTTATTTGGAGGTTGGTTAATTATACAACCAGCCTTTTTTGTCAATATATTCATGTATATATTGGGGGCTTTGTTAGTTGTTGCAGGCTTACAACAACTAATTATGCTTTATATTGTTCGAAAAAACGCAGTTGTACCCTGGAGTTTTTATATTTTTCCCACCCTTATCTTTATTGCAGGAATAATGATAGTAGCTTATCCATTTAATGCAGCAACCAATACATTTGTCATTTTTGGAGCTACCAGTATGGTATATGGTATTTGTGAATTAGTAAACTGGTATAAATTTCGTCCCGGAAAATATTAATGAGACTTACGATACTCCATTGGTGAAATCCCCATATGTTTTTTAAAGAACTTACCAAAAGTAGATTGATCGGAAAAATTTAACATATCAGCAACCTGCTGTACTGTTGTTTGAGGCATTTTCAATAAAATTTTTGCTTCGAGCATCAGAGCGTCGTCGATCCACTTATTCGCTGATTTACCAGATAGTTCTTTTAAGACAAGAGATAAATATTGCGGAGTAATACATAACTCCTCTGCATAATAGGTTACCCCATGTTGTTCTTTACAATGAACTAATAAGAGTTGAATAAAACGATTCATAATCTCTTCCTTACGTGACAAAGTTGGTAAAACAAGAGAGTCGCGTTTACCCATTAAGATATTAGCCATCTCCAACAAAAATGCCATAAAGGAGTTCAGCATCACCTCTTTATGAAAAAAGTGATTTCTTAATTTAATCTTTTCTCTCAATAACTCCATAGACTTTTCAATGTGTTTTGCCTCTTCCGGCGTAAAATCAATACATGGATTTTTTCTCACCCGCATATAATTCATCATAGATGGACTTCGGTTTTCCGGACGTAAATCTTCCAGAAAGGTATGATCTGCAACAATCATAACGGCTTTAAAATCTTCCGACACAGGTTGAGTTTGAATTATATGGGCAGGCATAATAGTTAAAAAAGAATGTTCTTTTATTTCATAATCCACATAATCAATTTTAATACTGGCACTTCCTTTTAATACCATAACAATTAAGAGTGCATTTAACCGAATAGGGTAAGAATAATCGTCGCCTCTTCTTTCTTCCTGCATAGATAAACTACCATCCAGATCAGCAACACTTAGTATATCCTGGAAACTATCACAGGATGCTATACTTTTATTTAACTCCTTTATTTCTATAATAAGTAGTTTCTCCATGGGAATTATTTTTTGTAAGTTTGCAAATATAAAGAAATATCTATAACCCCACTTTCAATTCTGACCAAAATAAGATAAATTTAGACTTATTATTTTTTTCTGGGAATCCCTTGTTTCATTTTTGACCAATCCTGTAACAACATAAACCATTTTAGTTTCCACAATTAATAGAACTTTGTAACCTATTAATAGGTATTAGTTTTAAATATAAATCAAGGATGACAAAAGAACAGATCCTCTCCACCGCTTTTGATCTTTTCTCACAATATAGAATTAAAAAAGTGAGCATGGATGACATTGCCCGATCTGTAAGTGTTTCCAAACGTACTTTGTATGATTTCTTTGAAGACAAAGAAACACTTTTAGTACAAGGGATGAAATACAATGCAAACCGGTTGGATGAGGTACTGACAGAATTAGAAAAAGGATCTTATACAGCAGTAGATGTAATTCTTTTGTTCTACATGGAAATTATGAAACGTCCCAGATGGTATAATAAACAATATTATGAAGATCTGAAAAAATACCCGGACGCTTTTAATACCAATGAAGAATTAAAAGGAAAGTTTATTAAAAAATGTAAAGTATTATTTGATAGAGGCGCAAAAGAAGGGGTTTTTCAACCGGAAGTAAATTTTGAAATCATGGCCTTATTGGCAAAAGAACAACTAAAGATGCTTCAACCTTCCAAATCTTTCTGTAACCACTCCAATATGGATGTTTATAATACGGTATTATTTACTTTTTTACGAGGAATATGCAAAGAGAAAGGTCAGACTATTCTTGAACGATATGCTGTGAAGTTATCATTCAAATTACAATAAAGAAAAAGATAGTAAATAACACCTGATAAAATATTTTTACACGCGGAACGTCTTCCGTATGAGATAAGGTATAGATTAAGGAACAAACTCAAATTAGTTTTAAATGAAACGTATAGTAATGAGCAAAAAGATGATGATGGTAGTATTCACCTTACTACTTTCTTTGGGTTTCCGACCAGCTCAGGCACAGGATCCGATTGTGTTTGACCTGGGAACTGCGCTGGAGATAGCGTTAAGCGATAACCCTACCGTGAAGGTTGCGGAGTCAGAGATCGAGAAAAAAGGGTATGCTAAAAAAGGGGCATATGCCAGTTTATTTCCACAAATTGATTTTAGTGCATCTTATAATAGAACCCTGAAAAAACAAACCATGGTTATGATGGGTGAAAGTTTTCAAATCGGTACTGATAATAACTATAGTTTAGGTTTTAATGCTGTGATGCCATTAATCAATGCTCAATTGTGGAAAAGTCTTTCTATTTCTGCTCTGGATGTAGAGCTGGCTGTTGAACAGGCACGTTCCTCTAAAATAGATATGGTCAACCTGGTCACTAAAAGTTATTTCAATGTAATGTTGGCAAAAGATTCCTACAAAGTTTTGCAGGAAAGTCTGAACAATGCCATAGAGAATTATATGGATGTCAAACAGAAGTATGATCAGGGATTAGTTGCTGAATATGACCTGATTCGTGCAGATGTTTCTGTTAAAAACATTGAGCCCACTGTTTTTCAGGCAGAAAATGCATTGGTATTAGCAAAATGGCAATTAAAAGCGTTGTTGGCATTGGATTTAGAACTGAATATTGATGTACAAGAAGATTTAAATGACTATGAATCCCAATTGTATGGAGATTACTTGGCGCTTCAGACTAATTTGGATCAAAACACCACATTGAGACAAATTGATATTCAAGGTGAACAGCTGAAAGAATCTCTTACCATGCAGAAGTATGAGTATTTGCCTACTTTATCTGTTAATACCAATTATAACTGGACTGCTATGGCAAATGATTTTAAGTTCAATCAATACAATTGGAATCCTTATTCAATGATTGGTTTTACTTTATCAGTTCCTATTTTCTCCGGTGGTAGTAAATACAACAATATACGCCAGACTCGTGTATCTATAGATCAGCTCCGCTGGCAACGGGAAGACACTGAGCGAAACCTTCAATTAGCTGTAAAACAACAGATGGACAATATGCAGACAAATATTAAACAATATGATGCTGCCCGTAAAGGAGTTGAACAAGCTGAAAAGGGATATATAATTGCACAAAAGCAATATGAGACAGGGGCAGGAACATTACTGGAATTAAATGATGCAGAATTAGCAATGACACAAGCCAGATTAAATTTCAACCAGTCTATTTACGATTATATGGTTGCAAAAGCTGATCTGCAACAACTTATAGGTAACAATGAATTTTAAAAAGATAATAAAATAATACAAGCTATAAAATGAAAACAAGTGAAGTTTTGAAACTTATACCTTTCGCAGCACTAACACTGCTTATTTCCTGTTCAGGAGAAAAAAAGGAGACGGATGATGAAGTGAATGTAAAACCTACTGTGAGAGTAGAGCAAGTACATACACAAGATGTTGAGCAATTACATGAATTCACTGCAACAGTTGAAGCGAATATTACGAATAACATTGCTCCACAAATGGCTGCTCGTATTGAGAAAGTATTTGTAGAGGTTGGAGATCATGTGTCTAAAGGACAATTGTTAGCACAAATGGATCAATCCAGTTTGCAACAATCTAAAATACAATTAGAAAATATCGAAACAGAGTTTAACCGTATTGACGAACTATACAAAATTGGTGGAACTTCCAAATCATCCTGGGACGCACAAAAAACATCTTTAGATGTAGCACGTACAGCATTGGCAAACCTGGAAGAAAATACACGTTTAGTAAGTCCTGTTTCCGGTATTGTTACTGCCCGTAATTATGATAGTGGAGATTTATATAGTGGAAATCCTTTATATGTTATAGAACAAATTCGTCCGGTTAAATTAATCGTACACGTTTCTGAAAGTTTTTACTCGCAAATCAAAAAAGGAAACGAAGTAGATATTCGTTTAGATGTATACGGTAATGAAATATTTAAAGGCAAAGTCAATCTTGTATATCCTACAATTGATGCTAATACCCGTACATTCCCAGTAGAAATATTAATTCCTAATAATGACGAACGAGTACGTCCGGGTATGTTTGCTCGTGTAACCATGAACTTCGGTACTCAAAACCATGTCGTAGCTCCGGATTTAGCGATCGTAAAACAAGCTGGTTCAGGCGAAAGATACATTTACGTAGTAAAAGACGGAAAAGTGGAGTTCCGATTAGTGGAGTTAGGTCGTCGTATGGGTAACAGATACGAGATCATATCAGGTGTTAATAACAATGATGTTGTAATTGTAGCCGGTCATAACCGTGTTAACAATGGTACTGAAGTTGAAATTGAGAAATAAGAAAATTCTACAAATATGAGTTTATATTCTACAGCGGTTAAAAAGCCCATTTCCACCGCACTAGTATTTGCTGCGGTTGTTATTCTGGGACTTTTTTCCCTTACAAGATTATCTGTCGATCTATATCCTGAAATTGAGTCTAATACCATTCTGGTAATGACGGCTTATCAGGGAGCCAGTGGATCAGATATTGAAATGAACCTGACAAAGCCTTTGGAGAATGTGCTAAATAGCGTAAGTGATTTGAAAAACATCACTTCACAATCCAAAGAAAATATATCTATTGTATCTCTTGAGTTTGAATATGGTACGGATATCGATGTGGCGACCAATGATGTTCGGGATAAACTGGACATGGTAACATCTTCTTTACCTGATGATGCTTCTACTCCAATCATTTTCAAATTCGGTACAGATGATATTCCGATTCTCATGTTGTATATCAATGCAAATGAGAGTTTAAATGCTCTTTATAAAATTCTGGATGATAAAGTATCTAACCCTATCGCACGTATTAAAGGGGTAGGGGCTGTGTCTATTGCAGGGGTTCCACAACGCGAAATTCAGATATATTGTGATCCAAATAAGTTAGAAGCTTATGGATTAACAATTGAAACGATTTCTTCAATTGTTGCACAGGAAAACAGGAATATCCCTGGGGGGACAATAGATATTGGTTCAAACACTTATTCTTTACGTGTAGAAGGAGAATTCTCTGAAGCCATGGACATGTTGAATATTGTTGTCTCCAGTGTGAATGGACGTAATATTTATCTTCGCGACGTTGCCCAGGTGGTTGATACAGTTGAAGAACGTGCTCAGGAAACGTTCAACAATGCAGTACAGGGAGGTATGATTACTATCCAGAAACAATCAGGAGCCAACTCTGTAAACATTTCCCGTCTGGTAAAAAAACAGTTGCCTGAAATTCAAAAAAGTTTACCTTCCGATGTTGAGTTAGGTGTTATTGTCGATACGTCTACCAACATTTTGAATACGATTAACAGTTTGGTGGAAACCATCCTTATCACATTTATGGTGGTTATGGCTGTCGTTTTCATTTTCCTTGGACGTTGGAGAGCTACTTTCATTATTATCCTGACTATTCCGATCTCTTTGATCGCTTCTTTTGCTTATTTATTAGCATCGGGGAATACGTTAAATATTATCTCATTAAGTTCACTTTCGATTGCGATTGGTATGGTGGTGGATGATGCTATTGTGGTACTTGAAAATATTACGACTCACATTGAACGGGGTAGTCAGCCTAAACAAGCTGCGATACATGCTGCAAATGAGGTGGCAATCTCGGTAATTGCTTCTACATTAACGATGTTGGCGGTATTCCTGCCATTGACAATGGTAACAGGTTTAGCTGGTATTCTTTTTGAACAGTTAGGTTGGATCTCCAGTATCATTATGATTGTGTCAACAATAGGTGCACTTACTTTGACCCCTATGTTATGTTCACAATTGCTAAGATTGGATCCTAAAAAAGGAAGACTATATGTATTATTCTTTACACCTATAGAAAAAGCATTGAATGCATTAGATGTATTTTATGCCAAATTAATTCATTGGGCTGTACGACATCGTGCTATAGTTGTAGTTATTGCAGTCCTTGTTTTTGGTGGTTCTCTGGCTTTATTACCTATGGTGAAAAGTGAGTTTTTCCCGACCTCTGATAACTCTCGTGTTGCAATTACGATTGAGTTGCCAATTGGTACCCGTCAGGAAATCACTCGCGATCTTGCACTAAAGATCAACAACGAGTTTGCTGAAAAATATAAAGAAGAAATTCAGATGATCAACTTCCGTGAAGGTCAGGCTGATACAGATGATACATTTGCCCAATTGAGTGACAACGGTTCTCATATTATTTCTATGAATATCCGTTTAGTAGACCCGGGCGATCGTAAAAAAGGATTAGTAGAAATCTGCGATGATATGCGTAAAGACCTGATGAAATATCCTGAAATTAAAGAGTATCAGGTATTAGCAGGTGGTGGTAGTGGTGGTATGAGTGGTGAACCAAGTGTAGATGTCGAAATTTATGGTTTTGATTTTGCAACGACAGATGCTGTAGCTGCTGAACTTTCACAACGTATGGCAAATATAAAAGGTTGTTCACAGGTTAATATCAGCCGTAAAGAATACGTTCCTGAATATCAGGTAGATTTCGACCGTGAAAAATTAGCTTTAAATGGTTTGAATGTGTCTACGGCTGCTACTTATTTACGTAACCGTGTAAATGGTTCTACTGCATCTTATTATCGTGAAGATGGAGATGAATATGATATTCGTGTACGTCTGGCACCGGAATTCCGCCAGTCAGTAGAAGACCTGGAAAACATTCTTATTTATAACAGTGCTGGTCATGCTGTACGTGTACGTGATTTAGGAGTAGTAGTAGAACGTATGACTCCTCCTACAATTGAACGTAAAAATCGTGAACGTGTAATTACTGTATCCGGAGTTGTAGGTAAAGGTGCTGTATTAAGTGACATTGTTACAGGTACGTTAGCAGAATTGAGGGACATGGATCTTCCTTCTGATGTAAGCTGGAATATTGGTGGTACGTATGAAGATCAACAGGAAACATTTGGTGAATTAGCTATCCTTATGGCATTAATCATTATTCTTGTATTTATTGTGATGGCAGCCCAGTTTGAGTCTTTAACAGACCCATTTGTCATCATGTTCTCTGTACCTTTTGCAATAACAGGGGTAATACTTGGATTCGTAATCACTCAAACACCTTTAAGTGTAATGGCATTTATCGGTCTAATTATGTTGATGGGTATTGTAGTAAAGAATGGTATTGTACTAATTGACTATACCATCCTGTGCCGCGAAAGAGGAATGAGTATTATTACCGCTGTAGAATCTGCAGGTAAATCCCGTCTTCGCCCGGTATTAATGACTACATTAACAACTGTACTTGGTATGATCCCAATGGCTATCGGAACAGGTGAAGGTGCTGAAATGTGGCGTCCTTTAGGTATGACAGTGGCGTTCGGTCTTGCAGTATCTACTGCCATTACATTAATTATAGTACCGGTAGTCTATAGTATATTTGGCGGACGAGGTATTAAACGTAGACGTAGAAAATTGGCAAAAGTACGTCAATTGGAACAATTATAATTATTAAGTAGTAAGTAGTTAGTAAAATCTACTAACTACTTACTACAAACTACTAAAATAAAAATTATGAAAGCTATATTTATATCCTTCAATCAAGCTTACTATGAAATGATTCTGGCTCTACTGGATCGTCACAACATGCGAGGTTTTACTCAATGGGAAACAGTACAGGGAAGAGGAAGTAAAACCGGAGAGCCTCATTATGGTAGTCATGCATGGCCAACATTGAACTCTGCAATTATCACTATTGTAAAAGACGAGCAAGTGGATAATTTTCTGGATGTTTTACAGAAATTAGATAAACAAACAGAAGCGCTGGGTTTAAGAGCATTTGTATGGAACGTTGAAAAAACAATCTGATAAACATGGAAAATCAACATGTTATAACATTTCAGTTGAGCAAAAAGAAAAAAAGAGGATTACATATCACTGCTTTTGTATCTCCTCTTTTAGGTCTTTTAATTCTGTGGCTTTCCAGGTTCGTCACTTTTGGTACAGGCAGAGGTATGATGATTTTAATAGGTGGAGTATTTATATTTATAAGTATTTTCTCCCTTGTTAGTATCTACTATCTGGCAAAAGAAAAATATGCTGCTATGTATATTTCGGATGAAGGAATAATTGATATATCTACGGGTAATCGGGTAGGAACCGTATTATGGAAAGATGTAGATACCATAAAGATTATGGACGATTTAAGTAATCTAAAACAAAAATACATTGTTCTAAAAGTCAATAATCCTTCCAATTATATCGAAAGGGAAAGCAACAGAAGTAAAAGACGCTCTTTAGAATTGAGGTTTCAATATTATGGTTCTCCTATTTGTTTCTCAAATAGAGCACTTGACTGTTCTTTTGAAGAATTAAAAGAAGCAGTATATACTAAATATAACGCATATAAAGCATTACATAAGGATACCTAAATAAAAGAGTTATGGATCAATCTATGAATATTCTTCTTATTGAGAAAGACGAAAATCTTGGGGTTCTATTGGCTGAATACCTGCAAACCGGAAATTTCACAACAGAGATCTGTCCAAGAATTGACGAGGCATATACTTATCTTCAGTCAGGTAATTTTTCAATTTGTATTATTGATACTGCCCTTACTGAAGAAAAAATATTCTCCCAGGCACGTAACATACGACTATTTAACCCTGAAATCATTATAATTTTTATGGGTGATTCTTCAAAAGAAGATATTCTGGAAGCCTATAAATGTGGTGCAGACGACTATATAAAAAAGCCCCTTCATTTAGAAGAGTTAAAAGCCCGTTTATTTGCTATCCTTAGACGAACTCATAAACTTGGTCCAAAAGAAAAACAACTATTCAAGTTTGGAAAATTCACTTTAGATGCTAACAAACAGACGCTTGTTTCAAATGAAAGTAGTATCAAGTTAACAACAAAAGAATGTGATCTTCTGAAATATTTATGTCAAAACATGAATATTCTAACAGAAAGGGATAAAATCCTGAAAACTGTATGGAAAAATGATTCTTATTTCAATGCGCGTAGTATGGATGTTTACATTACTAAACTGCGCAAATTACTAAAAGAAGATCCAACACTCCATATTGTAAATATCCACGGCAAAGGATATAAACTGGTAGAAAAAAATCAGGAAGCTCTTGTTTAAATTCGATTTCACCAAAGTTATTCAAAGAGAATAGATGTATGAAAACATTTATTCTCTTTTTCCTTTATAGTTAATTCATTTCCTATAAAACAATTGATATTCAAAACTCTTTGATATTATAAATAAACATCTTATCTTTGCACCGCTTTTTGACCCAGCATCGTGTGATGGGAAATTAGGAAGCAGACTAATTTTGAGTAACACAAAAAATAAAAACAAATGAAAACATTTCAATTAGAAGGAGCTTTAAGAACAGATTTAGGAAAAAAAGCTGTTAAAGCTATTCGTAGAGACAATGGTATTCCTGCTGTATTATATGGAAGCCAACCAGTTGCATTACCATATGAAGGTACATTAAATGCTGGCGACAAATTAGTAGAATTAGGTAATGGTAAAGGTCTTATTGTTACAGATTTCATTGTAACAAATGAAGCAGTACGTGGTTTGATCTACACACCTGAAGTATTCTTGGTAGAATTGACTATTAAAGATAATAAAAAAGTAATGGCTATGGTAAAGGATATCCAATTCCATCCGGTAACCGATGCTATTCTTCACATTGACTTTCAGGAAATCTTTGCTGACAAAACAATCGTTATTGAAGTTCCGGTTGCATTGACAGGACACTCTGAAGGTGTGAAAGCCGGGGGTAAATTAAGTCTTGAAATGAGAAAATTAAAAGTAAAAGCTTTATACAAAGACATTCCTGAAAAATTAACTATTGATATTACTAACCTTGGTTTAGGTAAAACTATTCAGGTAGGCGCTTTAAGTTTTGACAACCTGGAATTAGTAAATGCTAAAAATGCTGTAGTTTGCGCTGTTAAACTTACTCGTGCTGCTCGTGGTGCTCAGGCTGCCGCTGCTGCAAACAAATAATTTTAGTAATTACATTCAACAATATAAAAGGGAAGAGCGTTCTATGGAATGTATCTTCCCTTTATTTTTTATTTGACTTTTTAATGATATGAAGTATCTCATTGTAGGATTAGGAAATATTGGTTCAGAATACTGGGGAACCCGCCATAATATAGGCTTCAGGGTAGTAAATGCCGTATCTGAAAGTTGTGGTGCTCCTTTTTCTGAAGCACGCTACGGTGCAGTGGCTAAAATGAGAATCAAAAACAAAGAACTGATTCTTCTAAAACCTAATACTTTCATGAATTTAAGCGGTTTAGCTGTAAGATATTGGTTGCTGAAAGAAAATATTCCCGTAGAAAATTTATTAATTATTGTAGATGAGTTAGCGCTTCCATTTGGTACATTACGTTTAAAGCCCAAAGGAAGTCACGGAGGACATAATGGATTAAGAAATATTCAGGAAGTACTTGGGACCCAAGATTATGCCCGTCTCCGTTTTGGAATCGGCGATCAATTCCCACGTGGCAGACAGGTAGACTATGTATTAAGTCCTTTTGATCCGGAAGAAGTGGCAGAATTGCCTCAATTAACAGAAAAGGCAACAGAGATCGTTAAAAGTTTCTGTTTATCCGGAATTCAATTTACCATGAATCAATTCAACTAAATTCTTATTAATAATATGGAAGAAGTAAGAGTAGATAAATGGCTTTGGGCCACCCGCATATTTAAAACCCGTACAATTGCAGCTGAGGCATGTAAGAAAAATAGAGTTATGATAGGGAATGTAAATATAAAACCATCCCGCATGATTAAAGTTGGAGATATAATACAAGTACGTAAACCTCCTATTACATTCTCTTTCAAAGTACTGGCTTTAACCGAACGTCGTATGGGAGCTAAGTTAGTTCCTGAATATATGGAAAACGTAACTACTCCCGATCAATATGAAATTCTGGAAATGAATCGCCTTTCAGGATTTATAGATAGAGCAAAAGGATTGGGAAGACCTACTAAAAAAGACCGTCGGGAACTAGAAGGATTCACCGATCCAGGATTTGATTTTGACTTTGATTTCGATTTTAGTTCGGATGATGAATGAAAAAACACATACTATAAAAACAGAACAAAAAAATACCCAAACCATCCCGAACCCGATTCGGGACCACATTAGAACAAACCATTCGTATTAATTATAAAAACAATTACCGTTAGTGCCTTTGCGATCCCGTGTCAAGCACGGGATGATCTGTTTTTCTGACTTTTGGCTAAAGCCAAGCTTCGATTCACTTTTTGTTTTTCACTTAACCAAATCCGCCGGATAAACAATCCCTAACTGTCTCCTCACCTCATCTATAATTTCAAGTGTTATCAGAGAATTTGTATGGCTATTTATAGAAGACTCCCGTTTTCCGGCTAATACTAAATCAATAAACTCTGCCACTTCATAATAATATTCATCTTTATCTGTCACAGCAGTTATATTCTCAGATTCGGGTTTAGGTCCTTTCCCGGACGAAGCTGCCATTCTTGGAATAAATTGAACATCTCCTATGATATTAATCCGATCTAATAAAATATTACCAGATTCTCCCTGAATTTCTGTTGGCAAAGTGGAATCTGCAATTTTAGAATATAAAACAGTTGCATTCATTCCTTCATACTGAAAATTAATTGCGCCTTGACCATCTGTTCCGGAAGACAAAACAACACCGGAAGCATCTATTCTTTGTGGACGACCAAAAAGAACAACCATCGGATATACTGTATAAATACCTATATCCATCATGGCACCATTAGAGAGTTCCGGTTTAAAAGCATTTAAAACAACACCTTCTTTGAATTTATCATACCGGGAAGAATATTGGCAATAACAGGCAAAATAACGCCGAATCACTCCTACTCTATCCAGATTCTTTTTTATCGCCAGGAAATTAGGAGTTAAAGTAGGCTTCATAGCTTCCATTAAAGTAACATTATACTTCTTTGAAGCTGCAATCATCTCTTTTACTTCTTTCGCATTGGATGCAAATGGCTTTTCACACAATACATGTTTACCATGTTGCATACACAATATACTTTGTGAAGCATGCATAAAATTAGGAGAAGCAATATAAACAGCGTCAACCAACGGACTTTTTACCATTTCTTCCAAAGAGGTAAAAGTATAAAGAATCTGATGTTTAGCAGCAAAGGCATCTGCACTTTCCTGCGTACGTGAATAGACTGCTACCAGTTCAAACCGGTCATCCTGTTTCGCTCCGGTAATCACCCAATCCGTAATAAAGTTTGTACCTACTACTCCAAAACGTACTTTTCCTATATTTTTATTCATTCTTCTCTATATTATGCAATGTTAATACATCATTTTCTAAAAGGAGGTTTTACAACCAAAGCTTTGATATCTTTATTACGGATACGAATATAAATTTCACTACCCATTTTAGCATGTTCTATATTTATATATCCCATACCTATCCCTTTCTTTAAAATCGGAGACATGGTACCGGAGGTAACTTCACCTATTTTATTTCCCTCACGATCTACTATCTCATAGCCATGACGAGGTATTCCCCGTTCCTGCAATTCAAAAGCACATAATTTCCGGCTTACCCCTTCTCTTTTCTGACGTTCTAATTCGGCACGATTGGGAAAATCTTTTCCTTCAGTAAATTTAGTAATCCACCCTAATCCCGCTTCAATAGGTGACGTTGTATCACTTAAATCATTACCATACAAACAGAATCCCATCTCCAGACGTAAAGTATCACGGGCACCCAAACCAATGGGTTTAATTCCTTCTGGTTTACCAGCTTCAAAAATAGCATTCCAAATAGTCATTGCATCTTCCGGATAAAAATACAATTCAAAACCTCCTGCACCTGTATAGCCCGTATTAGAAATAATCACATCTTTACATCCGGCAAATTCTCCGGTAGTAAAAGAATAATAAGGAATAGACGAAAGATCTACCGGAGTCAGTTTCTGTAAAACATCTTTTGCTTTAGGTCCCTGAATCGCAAGTTGAGCGATTTTATCTGACGAGTTTTCCAACTCTGCACCTACTGAATTGTGTTTTACACACCAATCCCAGTCTTTCTCTATATTGGAGGCATTTACTACAAGCATATATTTCTCTGGCTCGAAATAATAAACTAATAAATCATCTACGATTCCGCCTTCTTCATTTGGGAAACAGGTATATTGGGCTTTTCCAATAGTTAAAACAGATGCATCATTGGAGGTAATATTCTGAATAAAAGCAAGGGCATTAGGTCCTTTCACCCAAAACTCACCCATATGAGAAACATCAAACACGCCTACTCCATTACAAACAGTCGTATGTTCATCTATAATTCCTGAATATTCAATAGGCATATTATAACCTGCAAATTCATGCATTTTTGCACCTAATGCAACGTGTACATCAGTAAAAGGAGTATTTTTCATGATTGGTATTATTTAAGATTTTTGTGCTAATAATTCTGTGATCTTTATAACAGTCTGCATACTTTTTTCGAGTGATGCAACGGGGATAAATTCATATCTTCCATGAAAATTATGCCCGCCAGTAAAAATATTAGGACATGGAAGTCCCATAAAAGATAAACGGGCACCATCGGTTCCCCCACGGATAGGCTGAATAATGGGTGTTACCCCAACAGCAGTCATTGCTTCGGAAGCCAGATCAATTATAAACTTTTTAGGTTCCACTATCTCCCGCATATTATAATACTGGTCACGTATCTCAACAGTTGTGCTTTCAGGCGACAATTCATTCATTTGAGCAACAAACATTTCAATTAAGTTTTTCTTTTGCTCAAACAAAGTACGATCATGATCTCTTATTATATAAGTTAACGAGGCTTCTTCTACCGTTCCAGTCATTTGAATCAAATGGTAAAACCCTTCATACTTTTCTGTATGTTCCGGACGTTGATTGGCAGGTAACCAGGAAGCAAATTGCATGGCTAATAAAGAAGCATTTACCATTTTATCTTTTGCCGTACCCGGATGGACATTTCGTCCTTTAAATAAAATTTTAGCAGAAGCAGCATTAAAGTTTTCAAACTCCAACTCTCCAAGCCGACCACCATCTACTGTATATCCCCATTCACATCCAAAGGTATCCACATCAAATAAGTCTGCACCTCTTCCTATCTCCTCATCAGGAGTAAAAGCAATACGAATTTTACCATGTTCTATTTCAGGATGTGCTTTCAGATATTGCATAGCCGAAATAATAGAAGCGACACCAGCCTTGTCATCTGCCCCTAATAAAGTAGTACCATCTGTTACTATTAACTCTTCTCCCACATACTTTTCCAATTCAGGAAACATGCGTGGAGAAAGAATTATTTTTTGTTCCTCTGACAAAACGATATCTCCTCCTGTATACTGCACAATACGAGGCTTTACCTCTTTGCCAGACATATCCGGACTCGTATCAAGGTGAGCAATAAAACCAATTACCGGAACAGATTTAGTTGTATTTGCAAGCAAAGTTGCCATTAAATAACAATGGTCATCCAAGGTTAGATCCTCTAATCCTAACTCCTGTAACTCCTGCACCAACGCTTCTGCAAACAGCCTTTGTCCGGAAGTACTTGGTGTAACATTTGTTGTCTCATTGGATTGAGTATCAAATGAGACATATTTTAGAAATCGCTCTGTCAGATTCATATACAATAATTATAATCTACTATGATTATTCATCAGCCGATCCATCATAACAATGTGTACAGATACATTCTTTAGGTAAACCGATTGCAGCTACCAAATCTTCCACAGTATTAAAACGAAGGGATGTCATATTTAATTTTTTACGAATACACTCTACCAGTTGTGTGTATTGATCAGAATCAGTTTCTGCATATTTTTCCAGATTCTTTGAATCTTCACCTTCTAATTCTTTAACAATACGACGCGCTATTAGTTCCAAAGAAGATTTGGAAGCGGAAAAACCCAAATAAGGACAAGAGTGAAGAATAGGAGGACAACCAATACGCATATGAACCTCTTTTGCTCCATATCCATATAATATATTTACATTATCCCGCAACTGAGTACCCCGTACAATAGAGTCGTCGCAGAAAATAACTCTCTTACCTTTCAATAGATGGCGATTGGGTATCAATTTCATCTTTGCTACCAGATCACGTACAGCCTGGTTTGCTGGCGTAAAACTACGTGGCCATGTAGGTGTATATTTTACAATTGAACGACGATAAGGAATACCTTTTCCTTCCGCATATCCTAATCCCATTCCAATACCGGAATCAGGAATACCAGAAACAAAGTCGGCATCTACCTTATCTTTTTGTGCCATAGCAACACCACTGGCATATCTTACTGAGTCAACATTTACTCCTTCATAATCAGAGACCGGATATCCGTAATATACCCAAAGGAAAGAACAAACTTTCATTTTCTTTTCCGGAGCCCGAAGTTGAGTTATCTTGTCTGCTGTCAATAATACAATCTCGCCAGGACCTACATCATAAGACAATTCATATCCCAGATTCGGGAAACTACAAGGTTCACTTGATACAGCAAAAGCGTCTTCTTTACTTCCTATCAAAACAGGAGTACGTCCCCATTTATCACGAGCCGCAATAATACCGTTTTCTGTAAGTATCAACATAGAACAGGAACCTTTTATGTTATTATAAACATTTTCTATTCCTTCTACAAAATTATTTCCCTGTGAAATAAGTAAAGCAATCAACTCTGTTTGGTTAATATCTCCGGAACTAAGTTCGGTAAAGTGACAACCCTTCTCCAGCAACTCCCGTTGTAATTCATAGAGATTATTCACTCTAGCTACTGTTACAATAGCATATCTACCCAAATGTGAATTAATAAAAATTGGCTGTGGATCTGTATCACTAATCACACCAATACCTGAATTCCCCTGGAATTTATCCAGACTACTTTCAAAACGAGTACGAAAATAAGAGTTTTCCAGATTGTGGATTGATCGATTAAAAACACCATTGTTTACTGTAGCCATACCGCCTCTGCGAGTACCCATGTGAGAGTTATAGTCCGTGCCGTAAAATAGATCCGTAGCACATGGAGATTTGGAAATAGTTCCGAAAAAACCGCCCATTTTTTAATGTTTAAGTATTAAAATTAGAATGCAAATATAAGGGTTTATTCATAGAAACTCCTATCATTAAAAACATTAAATACGCTATTTCTTTTTTCCGGTTAGTGAATAACAAAAAACACTCTACCGAGCATTAGAAAGAATATTTTTTCAAAAAAATCATTCACAAAACTTGAAGAGATACAACAAGTTAAGATTTCAATACTATTTTTCAACAAAAATTGATTTGGAAATTTCATTAAAATACCTACCTTTGCACTCGGGTAAGTCCTATACGGCATGCTCCCTCGGAATCCCCCAGGGCTTGACCGCAGCAAGGGTACTTGGTTGTAGCGGCGCGATGTAGCCAGCTTACCCACCTGCCTCTTTAGCTCAGTTGGCCAGAGCACGTGATTTGTAATCTCGGGGTCGTTGGTTCGAATCCGACAAGAGGCTCAAAATTAAGAAAGACAATTGACAATTATTTATTACTATGATAAATTGTCGGTTGTCTTTTTTCTTATATGCTTACCATGACAGATATAAAATCCATATTATTAAAGAGTTCAATGACGTATGGACTGTTCCTGGGAATATTCTGGGTTCTGAAATATCTATTCTTTATTATAGCTTATACTCGTCCTTCGTTTGGAAATGTATATGCATTTTTAACTCCTTTGACTCCGTTTATTGCTTATTATTTAACAGCACGTTATAAAAGAGACCTTGGTGGTAATATTAGTTTCTTCCATGCATGGCAATTCGGTGTATTACTCTATTTTTTTGCTGCAATTATTGTTTCTCCTGCACATTATTACTTTTTTAAACATGTAATTTCTCCCGAATTCATGACTGAAGCATTTGAGAAGGCCATCGAAATGGCAAGATCTTTTAATCTGAATCCGGACATAATAGATGAGATGCAGAATAATGGAATGTTGTCTCCGATAACAGTTGTTATTCAACAAATTTTCCAAAATTTATTAGGAGGTGTTGTCTTATCTATTCCTGTTGCTGCACTCCTGTGCAGAAATAACCAAACAGGCTATATAGGGCGTAATCAATAAAGAATAAGAAACCATGGACATATCTGTAGTCATACCACTTTATAACGAAGAAGAATCTCTTCCTGAACTGTATGCATGGATCAAACAGGTAATGGAAACGAATAACTATACCTATGAAGTTATTTTTGTGGATGATGGTAGCACAGATAATTCCTGGAAAATTATTGAAGAGTTACAGGAAAAGAATGACCAGATAAAAGCGATCAAATTCCGTCGGAACTACGGAAAATCACCAGGATTACATTGTGGTTTCCAACGGGCAGAAGGTGATGTCATTATTACTATGGATGCAGACTTACAGGACAGCCCGGATGAAATACCGGAACTGTATCGGATGATCACAGAAGACAAGTATGATCTTGTTTCCGGTTGGAAAAAGAAACGTTACGACCCAATTTCCAAAACTATTCCTACTAAACTATTTAATGCCACAGCAAGAATGTTTTCAGGTATTCGCCTACATGATTTTAACTGTGGATTAAAAGCTTATAAAAAAGAAGTCATCAAGAATATTGAGATATATAACGACATGCACCGCTACATTCCCTATCTGGCAAAAAATGCCGGATTTACTCAAATTGGGGAGAAAGTAGTACAGCATCAAGCGCGTAAATACGGAACAACAAAATTTGGAATGAGTCGTTTTGTTAACGGCTATTTAGATTTGATTACTCTATGGTTTACGTCCAAATTCGGAAAAAAACCCATGCATTTCTTCGGCTTATGGGGAAGTGTTATGTTCCTTATTGGATTTATTGCTTTAATCATCGTACTGACAGCAAAACTGTTGTCTATTATTTCTGGAGATCTTCGTCCTTTGGTTACCAATTCACCTTATTTTTATATTTCCCTTACCGGAATGATTGTCGGTACCCAGTTATTTCTTGCCGGCTTTCTGGGTGAATTAATTTCCCGAAACTCTCCAAAGCGAAATATATACAAAATAGAAAAAGAATTATGAGTTTACTTACACTAATCCAAAAACGTTGCTCTATTCGAAATTACCTTCCGGACTCTATCCCAACTGAAAAACTGGAATATATCCTGGAAAGTGCCCGTTTAGCTCCTTCGGCAGTGAATTACCAACCCTGGAATTTTCTGGTTATCACGACAGAAGAAGGAAGAAAAAAAGTATATGAATGTTATCCACGTGAATGGATAAAACCTACCCCAACTTACATTGTAATTTGTGGAGATCATTCCAAATCATGGAAACGTGCTTCTGATGGAAAAGATCATCTGGATATTGATGCCGGAATTGTAACAGAACATATATGCCTGGCTGCCACAGAACTAAATATAGCCAGTTGTATTGTATGTAATTTTGATACCCATCTGTTCAGAAACCATTTTAATTTGCCGGAACATGTGGAACCAATCACAATTATTCCTTTGGCTTATCCGGCTGACCCGGAATTATTCAACACGACTCCTAAAAAACGTAAACCACTGGAAGATATTATCATCCGGGAAAGATTCTGATTATGGCTTTAAGAGAAATACTACTACTTGCCATCGCTTTATCGATGGATAGTATGGCTGTGTCTATTACCGGAGGTGCAGTCATCAATAAATGTACATTTCGTAATGTATTTAAGATCGCTTTTATGATGGGAATCTTTCAGGCAGGAATGACTATGGCTGGTTATTTGGGTGGATTATTTTTTGCCCAATCCCGTTATATAGAGGACTATGACCATTGGATTGCTTTTATTTTATTAGGCTATCTGGGAGGCAAAATGGTTCTGGATAGTTTTAAGGATAAAGAGGAAACATCTATAATAAATCCACTAAATAATAAAGTATTAGTAGGATTAGCCATAGCAACAAGTATTGATGCTTTAGCGGTGGGAGTTACTCTTGCACTTGTTATAGATTCACTCATCTATATAGAAGCCATAATCATCGGATTAGTAACCTTTGCGTTATCCGGTTTTGGAGTATATTGTGGTAATCGCTTTGGATGTAAGATAAATATTAAACTTGATCTCATCGGTGGACTTATATTAATTGCCATAGGAACAAAAATAGTATTGGAACATACTATTTTTAGTTAAATTATTTATCTGAACTATCCCGAACCCGATTCGGGAACGCACCAGAACAAACCTTCTGCACCATTTATCTTTATCGCCTGTTTTTATGCGATCCCGTGTCGAGCACGGGATGAATACGTTTTTTACCTTTTAACTTTTCATTTTTCACTTCAAAACATTACTTTTATCAACCTAATATCCATAATCATATGAAAAGCCAGGAATTACGTAAAGTTGCCCCCGAACTCGATTCACTTCGTTTAGGTAGTGGTTGGACAACAGAAGATTTAGAAAAACCTCAGATTATTGTAGAAAGTAGTTACGGACACAGTCACCCAGGTAGTGCACATTTAGACAAACTGGTTACTGAAGCAGACAAAGGTATTCATGATGGTGGTGGAAAAGCTGCTAATTATTACGTTACCGATATCTGTGATGGGGAGGCACAAGGACATGATGGAATGAATTATTCTCTTGTTTCCCGGGATATTATGGCTGCGATGATCGAGATTCATGTAAAAGCAACTCCGTTTGATGCAGGGGTCTTCACTACTAGTTGCGATAAATCTGTTCCGGCGCATTTAATGGCTATAGCCCGAATCAACATGCCTTCTATTTTTGTTCCGGGAGGTATTATGAAAGCCGGACCGAATTTACTCACCTTAGAACAAATCGGAAAATACAATGCTCAATATGTAAGAAAAGAAATAACAGAAGAACAATTTATGACATATAAACGGGATGCCTGTCCCGATTGTGGAGCATGTTCTTTTATGGGTACTGCCTCAACTATGCAAGTAATGGCAGAAGCTCTAGGAATAGCAATGCCCGGTTCGGCTCTTGTTCCTACCCAAATTCACTATTTAAAAGAAAGCACACGAAAAGCCGGAGAAAGAGCAGTTTCCTTAGCACAGGAAAATTTATTACCCTCTGAAATCATGACTCTAAAAGCTTTTGAGAATGCGATTATGGTACATGCGGCAATAGCAGGCTCCAGTAACAGTTTACTTCATTTACCAACGATTGCCAGAGAATTGGGAATAGAACTCCCACCAGAGTTATTCGATGAGATACACAAAAAAATACCTTTCTTACTCAACATACGTCCCAGTGGTTTCTGGCCGGGAGAATATTTCTGGTATGCAGGAGGTGTTCCCGCTATTATGGAAGAGATTAAGGAATTCCTTCATTTAGACGTATATACAGTAACAGGAAAAACATTGGGTGAAAATCTGGATACCCTACAACAAAATGGGTTCTATGAAGGATGTCGGAAATACCTGAATGCATTGGGCGTTAAAAGTAATGATATTATCAAACCTCTTCACGATCCTATACGTCCACAAGGAGCCATTGCTATACTCAAAGGAAACCTGGCTCCAGAAGGAGCAGTTGTGAAACATGCAGCTGTCTCTCCTAAACTAATGCAGGTAACTCTGAAAGCAAGAATATTTGACAAAGAAGAGGATGCGATGCAAGCTGTATTGGAAAAGAAAATACTTCCCGGTGATGCTGTATTTATCAGATACGAAGGTCCAAAAGGAAGCGGTATGCCTGAAATGTTCTATACAACAGAAGCCATTG
>Ga0192245_10340_pt1 | contig 21915 bp, 10 predicted proteins | sample Koala_Koa27_M3_FD_131238 | JGI IMG/M metagenome (GOLD analysis project Ga0192245, IMG submission 131238) | Enriched cells from koala feces incubated with labeled cellulose particles, San Francisco Zoo, California, United States - Koala_Koa2-7_M3 ...
TTTGCATCTCCGTGTAACTTAATGGCCTTCACATTGTAATACTTATAGTAATTCAAATGCTTAGCGAAATCATTCAAATCACCATCTAAACGCCAGTCTTTCAATATAACGAGGTCGCCAAGTTGCAGGACACTAGCTCCTTGGTTGTTACCATCCTCGAAGAATTTACCATCATTACGTTCTACGTTGACTGGGCGGATGAATTTGGCATTAAATGCGCCATCTGTTACAGTTACGTATTGGTCACAACCATTGTAATATTGCAAATCAATAGTTGCATAGAACATATCAGCACCATCACGCTTGTCGTAGTTCAATACAGCCTTAGCCACGTCATTCTTCTGGTATACAACCTTGTAATTTTCCGCAACTTGATCTGTTCCACTCAGCAGTGCAACTAAGTTATTGGCATTAGCTGTTTCACCAGCAAGAACTTTACCATCTTTAGTTAACAGAGCATGAATCTTAATACCATCTACAACTTTCAAGCTATAAACATTACCATCATTGCCATTTACTAAACGGTCATTGTTTACTGAAGAGAATACGAATTTCGCAGTCATGTTAGCATGAACGAATGACGGATAGTTATCAGCAACATATTTATCATCCTTAGTATATTGCAGGTTCACAGTACGTCCATAGAAGTTAGACAACAAGTCTTGCTCAATGAGTGCCTTAGCTGTTGTACCGTCATTATCCGGAGTTACACAATAAATATCAATAGCGGGCAGACCTTTGAATGTAGACCACAGGTTAGAAATCTTAGAACCAGCAGCGGTCGCATCTGTTGGAGTATGAGCTGTAAAGTCGATGTCTTTAACAGTAACTGTATACTTGATTACAACATTCGTAGGATATGCACTACTGTTAGTAACATTAGCTAACTTAGTAGGATCTGTAGTCTTAGCAAATACAGCATAAGCTTCATAAACGTTCTTTGCCTTTTCGAATGTACCAGTCATTGCAAATTTTACAACCTGATTAGCCTCATTCTGGGGATCGTATTCGGTTGCATTAACTGTCCATGCACCATTCTTCGGAGCAATGTTCTTATATTCAGCAGTTGCACTTTGACTGAACGCATAGATGTGATGCCACTGTTGTTTACTCAAAGCTTCTAACTTGCTATTGTTGACGAAGTTATAAACATGAGCACTCATGAATTCATCGGTAGTTGTCATTAAGATTCCATCAGTGTTACAACCTAAGCCTACTATTGTATCATGTTCAGCAACATAATCAGCTTCTGTAACCTTAGTATCCTCAACGATTAACAGCTTAATCCAAGCAGCAGCAACAAGAGCATTACCATTAGTCTTATCTCTCAACTCTGCACGCACAATAGGAGCTTTACCAATGGCACTTCTATCTACACCACCGTAATTCTTTGCGTGGAAAATTCCGTTTTCCAAAGTCATGTATTGTTCCTGCGGAGTATTGTTTACTTTGTAAGACTCAGCATAGAATGTCAATTCGTAGATATCAGATTGAGCAGCGTAGTCAAAGAATTTATGTCCTGCAGCATCTGCGGTATTGCAAGTAGTAACTAAAGTCTTCAAATCAATGCCTTCAGTTGAAGTAGATGCAGCATACCCAACTTCTTGAACAAGGTGAGCATTATCCTTATCTCCCTTATTGTCATTACCGATTTTTGCAACCTGATCTTCAGCAGCTTTCTTTGAAGTTGCAAAATGACAAGCATCATCTTTCGGTGTGAGTGCGGTCACATTTTTGTCAGCCAAAACAAGCTTAATCTTTTCAGCCTTGTTAATAACGCCTACATATTCTGTAGTAATTTTGTTACCGGCTTTAGTTGTGAATTGAAGAGCAATTTCATTCAATTCATTCTCTTCTGTTGTAAATTTGTTCGGATCTGCTTCCAATTTTACAGTAGCAATACCACCGTCAATCTTAGTTTCTTTCCAAGAGATAATGCCAGTATTAGTACCTCTTGTAACCAAAGAGACTTTTTCATCAAGAATATCAGCTTTACCGTCATTAGCTAATTGAGCTTCTGTTGCAGAAGAAGGATTAACGTGATATTTTGGTGTAGCTTGGTTCGGCAAATAATTAAGAACTTTGCTTTCTTCAATAACAGCATCTTTCTCAATCTTAACTGGATTATAGTTATTCTTTTCAAATACAATTACACGTTCACCCCAACCAGACAGAATTTTTTCAGGAATGTATTCGAAACTCGTGATAGGAAGAATATCATTGATACGAAGACGAATAGGTTCGTTATCACCATATTTTAAGTCATAACCAAGCACAACTCCATTTTCGCTATAGTCCACCTTTGTTAAAGTTGGATTTGAAGGAATTGTCACACCCGTTTTTTCATCTTTATAAGTAATGTTTCCATCCTTATCTACTTTCAATTCCCCGGCATCAAACGTTTCACTAGTAAAACTAATTTCTTTCTTTTGTTCGTTGCCATCCTGATCCTTCAGAATGATAATAACCTTGTTGCCATCTTGCTGAACGTCCAATGTGTAGGTCGTGTTAGTGTTGCTAATAGCATACTTGTGATCATTACCATTTTTGTCAGTAACTATCAAGTCTGATCCACTGAAAGTTACATTTTTTACATAAGTTAAGCCATTGACAGTAGTTCCAAGGGTGCTTAAGTCACCTTGTAACTTTGTGATGTCTCCAGCCAAACCATCAATTTGTCCTTGCAAATCCTTGATGTCATCATCATAGTCTTTACAAGACGTGAGCGTTCCTGTGGTGCCTACTACCAAGGCACTGAACAGGATTGCACTTAAAATTTTTCTGTTCATAATAAAAAACTTTAAATTTATAAATTTAAAAAAATAAAGAATAATAATAGTCTAATCAACAATCTTCATTTGCATCTAGACTGTTACTTTATAGGTAACAGAGTCTAAATCAAATAATTGATTTAACCTTTTCTAAGAAATGTAACTTCTCATAATTTTTTAGCCATTAGTTATTGATATATTCTGTAAATTTTGAATACTGCGATAATGTTGACATTGGCAAAAAAAGAGAAAATAAAGAGGTTTTCAGGCTAAAATACTTGGATAGAATATGCAATTAATTAATATTGAGCAATATGACACAAAAAACATTAGAAGAGTAGGGACACAAAAATATGTCCAAAGAATATTATTCCCCGGGGTGAACGTAAAACCGATTATTATTCTAATAAATCTCTAAACAATACTTGCGTATTCTTTCACATAAGAGATAACTTGCGAATTAGCATTATCTATTTTCTCATTTTGGAACGGTTTTAAGTAAGTTTCCGTCACTTTGATAGACGAGTGCCCCATCGCTTCTGATATAATACCTGGATGTATTTCGCAATAATATGCCATTGTTGCCCATGTATGCCTAATAGTATAGGAACTTAGATGGGCGGCAGTTTTCATATATTTTTTTAATCGGGATAATCGATAATTAAACATCCTTAAGGATGATTGATACTCATGATAAGCAGCTTCTGTACCTTCTGGGCTTGATAAAAAGGGAAAAAGATAAGGAGATTCCGGCTTTGTTTTAGCTACTATACGTATAAGTTTCATAGCATCAGGTGTCAACATTACAGTCAATAAACGTCCGGTCTTTCGCCTACGGTATCTTAGAGTATTACCTTGAATATCTGCTTTACGCAAATATGCCAAATCTACAAACGGAATACCGCGTAGTAAGAACATGAGTGCGAATATGTTCTTCGTAGTTTGCAACTCTATAGGTAAAGAACCACACGTGGATGCTTTTCCTGTCTCACAAAGCAGATTCCCTATATCAGAAACCTCTAAAGCCCTTCTTTGATCTGCACACACACTTGTATGCACATGCTTGAAAAGTCGTGGAACATATAAAGCATATCCATTGTCTACTGCTCGGTTATAAATAGCCCTTAATACTTTCATATAAGTAGAAACCGTATTCCAGCTACATTTGCGTTGACGAAGATATATCTCAAAGCTTTTTAATAAGTTAGGATCCAATTTGTAAAATGGTATATCCTTATTATTATTAAATGTAGAAAAAGAATTGCGGGCACTTCGATAAACGTGAGCAGTGCCCCATTGACCATTAGCACGAAGCTCCTGAATGGTGGTGGATAGCATTTCCAATAATAACTTTTGTTTCATAATCGAATGTTTTTTGAATACTATTACTCTTTTTTTAATGAATATCACAAAAAAAAACAGCTTTATTTGCACAATTATATAAAATCAATTATATTTGCACGGTATTTTATGCCGTTACCTATAAAGTAACGGCTAAATAAGGTAGGTAATGTTAAATGAAATAAGCATTGTTAATTAGACTATTATTATTCTTTATTTTTTAAATTTATAAATTTAAAGTTTTTTTATTATGAACAAAAAATTTCTAAGCGCAATCCTGTTCGGGGCTTTAATGATTGGCTCTGTGGGGACATTTACGTCTTGTAAGGACTATGATGATGACATCGAAAACTTGCAGAAACAGATTGATGAGAACGCTAAGGCCATAGAGCAGATTAACACTCTGATCTCGAACGGTAGCGTTATTACAAATGTTGCTAAAGGTACAGATGGCATTACTATTACTTTAAGTAATGGCAATTCTTATGAAATTAAGAATGGTACTAATGGCACAAACGCTGCAGTTTGGACTATCGGAAGCGATGGTTATTGGTACAAAGACAATGTAAAACAAGACTATAAGGCTGTTGGTAAAGATGGAGCAGATGGCTCTGATGGTTCTGAAGGTGCTGCTGGTGCTGACGGTTGCTACTATGTTCCCAATGCTGAAACTGGATTCTTTGACATCTACAATGGTGATGGTACGCTCAAAGAGCATACAACTATTGCATGGAAAGATACAGGTATTACTGCTGTTGATAACGGTACCGATGTCATTCTTTATAATGTAAAGATGGCAGACGGAACAATGGGACAGGTTACCATTTCTAAGAATAACAATTTACGCAGTTTAGTTTTTATACCTCAAGTTTACGTTGATGGTGTACAAGGCTTCACTTATGACTCTTATGCTTACAAAGCTTTAACTTTGGGTAACAAAGATTCTAAGACGGAAGAGGCTACACTTGCTGCTACTGCTACAACGATCAATCCTGTTGTTGAAGTTGAATATCATGTAAATCCTTCTAATGCTAATGGTGAAGAGTTGAAAGACAAACTTTCTTTCATTGTTAAGAAGGATGTAGATTATATAACTTCACGTGCTGCTGCTTCTGAAGACTTTAATGCAACTCCGGAATTCGTTTCATTCAAGGATGGTATCTTGAAAGTAAAAGTTGATATCACTGGTATTGCTGCAACTGGTAACAAGATTTCTGTTCTTGCTTTGAATGTAGAAAAGGAAAATGGTGAAAATATCACTTCTGACTATGCTACTGTTTTCAAAAAAGATTTGAATGATTTAGCTATTGCTGATCCTGCTGCTGAAGCTGCTAAGAAAGGTATTGCAAATAAAGATGAGCATTATAGAACTCTTATTGGTACAGCTGATGCTAATGCTTATAATAAGAATATTGTTTGGTCTGAAGGATCAACTGAGGCTGCATCTAAACTAATTTGCGATACAGTTGTAGTTTACAATTCATCTTTGGATTTGAATGGATGTGTTGAAGCTCATGAACTTGCTTGCTTGGGTGGTGACGAGATTAACGTTGCTGATTTGAAGAAGCTTGGTTTGAATTTTGAATTCGATGTAGTTAAGAATTATGAGGTAGGTAATCCTGTTACAGACCAGGCTGATTTTATCACTTTGGCTGATGGCGTTCTGACTCCGAAAGTATATGAAACAGAAGGTCCTGCTGCTATCGGACGTACTCCGATTGTACGTGTTCGTTTGATGCACGGTAACAATATTGTGAAAGTAGCATATATTAAGGTATATATTGCTGGTAAGGTCGTTCCTACTAATCAATATGAGTTGACTATTGAAAACTTCAAGTACGATTGTGTTACTACTCCTGCTGAACGCTTGTCAACCGTTAAGGATATGAACGTTCAAGTATACAATGAAATTGGAATGAGTAAAGAGGAGTTCCATACTGCTTATCCGTACTTCTACGATTATGGTGCAAACCAGACTCCGGCAGATCTTGGTGCTTGTGAAGAAACCACAGATGCTGAGACTCAAGCTACTCATGTAATCAAATGGACTATTGCTAAGGATGTACTATGGGCTAATGCAGATAAGACTTTGACACACCGTGTAAGATACTATGCTGGTGCAGGCCAAACAGGTGCTTATGTTGAATTGTTATTGACTACTAAGGTTGATGATATCAAGAAGACTTATAACGTTGAAAAAGATGACTTCATCTCTAACTACTGGAATGATACTAAGACTTATACTAAGTTCAATGTTGCTGTACCGACTAGCACATCTGATACTGATCCTAATAACTGTACATTCATCAATGACCTGAACTCTCCGTTCACTACTTGGCCGAAGAACAGCACAGAAGGTACTCCGGGTGTATTGAAACTTGATAAAGCTGTAACAGGTATTCAGTATTTCTTCTGCGCTGATGACATTAAGACTATTACTAAGATTGGTGATATCAACGTAACATTCACTACTAGTGCAGATGGTTTGATCTTGTATGCAAAAGTGGGTACTGCAGCAGCAGAAACAGTAGCTACTATTGATAACTCTGGAACAACTAATCCTAATACTGTTACATACAACAAGAACAGTGAGATTGCTAAAGAACTGTTGAATACAGGTGCAATGTACACTTATATCGGTGCTACAGGTCGCGTATGTGATGATGCTACTAAGACAGTGACTATCACGTTCGATGGTAAAGATCACTTCCAAGCTAGCTTCATCCGTCCGGTTAATATCGCTGAAAAAGCAGCAGATAACTTTATTGATGCTGTTGACTTCGGTGAAAAGGGCTCATTCATCCGTCTGGAAGACTTGATTGCTCCTTATGACTGGCGTAATCGTGAATTTAGCGATTATACTAACTACTGGGATTTCTATGGCCCATTCAAGATTACTGCTGATGTAGACAATGCAGAGTGTGATTTGAATGGTGTTCGCCAAGGTGTTCCTGTAACAGTAGAGTTGAAGGCTGATTACACTAATCTGACAATGGGTACTGGTGCTGACGCTAAGACTTCTAAGTATGGTTTCATCACCTACAAGAACAACGGTACTAAGGTGTCTGCATTCAACATCTATGTTAAGGTTACTGTAGACTATGGTTGGGGTACTATCAAGACAGGATTCATCACTGTTCCTGTAGCCTCTACTATCACTAATAACTAATTAGAATAGTAATAATTAAAAAGAGTATGTCCTTCGGGGCATACTTTTTTTAAAATGATACAACTACTCTGTGAAGAATAGTCCTTTTTTCACCATCGTGAAAAGTAAAATGTTGTTGTGTGAGGCTGTCCCCAGTGGGAGACAGCCTCACTCTTTTTCTGTCATATTGTCCCATGCCTTGTCACTCTTTCCTTTTTCTGCCATTTTTTCCACTTCCCTCCTTGTTTGATCTTCTTATTTTTGATTTAGATCAAGAAATATGTTATAAAACATACTTTTCTGCCGAATATTGCTGTTTGTTCTAAACAAAGGTATTATTTTTGTGTTATAAAACATATATTTAATAGGATAACAAGATTTTTTAAGGAGGATAACAAAATGAAAACGTTAAAGAAAATTTTTAAGCACATCAGCGAGGCTGATAAGCATGTTTGGGGTTATTCAACAATTTACTAAACCCCTCTTTTAGATTGTGTGTATTTGATTTTTAGGTATTAGTTTAATTTTTAAGGTTATGAAAAAAAGATTTTTAAAACATGGAGAAACATTCTCGCCGAAGTAGGTCGGAATGAGATGTTGATGATGGGGTATACCCTGAAGAAATAAGAAAGCATTTTAACTAAACTTGATGAAGCGAGGAGTACGTCCGGAAAACGTATTCCTCGCTTCTTTTATATTCCCCTGAAAGCTTTTTTATATAAAAATCAGCTTTTGTTTAAACTTTATTCCCTTACTTTGTTATTAGTACAAAGGCTAATAGAATAATATCTATGAAAAGGATTCAAAGAATTTGTAGTTTAATACTGCTGGCAACCTTTTTTGGGGGGATGCCTATGCTGCATGCGCAGTCGTTTGACAAGTTGTGGAAACAAGTGGAGCAGGCACAAAAGAAGAGCTTGCCGCAAACTGTGATAAAACTGACGGATGAGATATTCCGGAAAGGGGAACAGGAAAAGAATACCCCGCAGATGTTAAAAGCCTATATGTGTCGGAATACATTTCAGAATGTACTGACACCTGATAGCTTCTATGTCAACCTGAAAGGATTGGAACAATGGGCGGAGCGTGAACAAAATCCGGTCAGTCGTGCCGTGCTGAATTCGTTGGTGGCAAGTATCTATGCCAATTATACAGATAATAACCGATGGGAGTTGCGGCAACGCACTTCGCTCGATCTGGAAGATGAAGCCTTGCCGGCAGATATTCGTGAATGGAGCGGCAACCTCTTCATGAAGCAGGTGATGAAGTATACAGGGGAAGCATTGAAGGATTCTGCTGAATTGCTGAAAACATCTTCGCGTACTTATATTCCTTTTGTAATTTTAGGGGATGCAAGTGAGTACTATCATCATGAAATGTATCATTTGTTGGCATCACGTGCCATTGATGCTTTACAGAAAGTTTCATGGTTCGAGATGGACTCATTGGTAAAGAAAGACATCATGGGCATTTATGGCCAGATGATAAACACCTATCGGAAGATGCCCGGCATGGAAGATGCTACCGTACTGACTATGCTGGATTATATGGAATGGCGTAATAGAGAGGGAGATGTTTTGCTTCGTCCGCGAGCTGTAAAAGAAGGTGAAAGTGAAGCTCCGAACCAATATTTACGTGCCTTGGACCGCATTATTAAAGATTATGCCAAGCGTGATGTGTGTGCAGAGGCTTATTTAGCTAAAGCACGTTATTATCGCAATATACGTGAATATGAAAAGGCTTTGCAAACTTGTGATGAAGCCATCAACCTTTATCCCGACTATAAACGGATATCTGCATTGCGTGAGCTGAAAGAAGGTCTTTTGCAGCCGCAACTGAACTTTAGTACAGACAAGGTTACCTATCCCGGTGATTCTCTGAAATTGAGGGTTACTCATTGTAATTTGGATGGATTTACGGTGAATGTCTTCCGTACTACTCTGTCGAAGGCTACAACGGATATGCCGGTGATTAATCCTGCTTTCTATAAGAAGTATGCCCATAAAGTAAAAACGGAACACTTTTCTTTGTTGCGTCCGGCTAATTACCTTCCGGCAGATAGTACATATCATATGTTGTTGCCGGACGAACCGGGTATTTATGTAGTGCAGGTAGTACCTGATGATAAGAAAGGGCGAACTGCTGAGAATTACCTTTATCTCACTCGTTTCAAAGTATTGACTATGCCTCTCTCAACTAAAGATTATGAGGTTGTGACCTTGGATGCTGAAACCGGTAAACCTGTAGCGGATGTTCAGATTACTTTCTATTCAAGTTATGGAACCAGGGAAAACAAGGTATTGGAGCAGAAAACTACGGATGCATCGGGTAAAGTGATACTACCGTGGAATAAGCAGTTCCGTTCGTTGGTTGCTACGAAAGGCACTGATACGGCAATGCCATTGCAGCGTATCTATAATAACTCTAATGGAACCTGGAATCATACAGACAGAGAATCCGAAGCAGTGAAGATATTGACGGATCGCTCTTTGTATCGTCCCGGACAAACTATTTATATAAAAGGTATCGCTTATGCTCAAAGTGGTGATACGGCTATGGTGCTTTCCAATAAGACTTATACTGTGGAGCTTACCGATGTGAATGATACTAATATTGGAAAGAAAGAAGTCCGTACCAATGAGTTCGGTTCGTTTACCACTGAGTTTGTGCTTCCTACTGCCTGCCTGAACGGCTCTTATTCTATTAGAACAGGAAAAGCAAACGGTTGGACATCTGTACAAGTGGAAGAATATAAGCGTCCTACATTCGACATCGTCTTCGATTCTCAGAAAGAGTCTTACCAGATAGGAGATAGCGTACAGGTGAAAGGTACGGTAAGTTCTTTCAGTGGTGTGCCCTTGCAGGGGTTGGAATTGAATTATACTGTTACCCGCAGCCAGTTTTCGTGGTGGAGAGCTTATGGAAATACTACTTCTCTGGTTTCAGGTAGCGTAATGATAGGTGATGACGGAATGTTCTCCATTCCTGTCTGGTTGCAGGGTGTGGAAGGTGTTACTTCCGGTTACTATACTTATCGGATAGAAGCCTCTGTAACCAATCAGGCCGGTGAAACACAGACTTCCGTAACGACCTTGTCTGCCGGAGACCGTTCATTGATTCTGTCTGTTGATACACAAGATCGTATCTGTAAGGATGACAGCATCCGGCTGACTTTTGTAGCCCGGAACCTGAATATGGAGCCTGTATCGGTGAAAGGTGATTACCGTTTGGTGCAAACTGTGAATGGAAAGCCTGAAGTCCGTTTCAGCGGGCAGTTTACTTCCAATGTGGAAGTAGTATTGCCGGAATGGAAGAATCTGCCTTCCGGCGCTTATGAACTGCAACTGACAGCAAAGGACGATCAGGGTAGGGATGTTGACTACAAACAAAATATCGTGCTTTTCTCCTATAATGATAATCGTCCTCCTGTAACATCGCCTGTCTGGTTCTATTCACGTAATACGCAGTTTGATGCCGGACACCCTGCACAGTTCAGTCTGGGAACTTCCTTTAAAGATACCTACGTGATGCTGGATATATTCAGTGGTAAGCAGCGCCTGAGCAGTACAACACTTCAATTATCCGATTCCATTGTCCGTTTTGATGTGCCTTATAAAGAAGAATATGGAGACGGAATAGAATACCTGTTTGCTTTTGTCAAGGATGGAGAACTCTATTTCGAAAAAGTGGATTTACAGAAGCGTAGACCGGATAAAGAACTGACAATGAAATGGGATGTGTTCCGTGACAAATTACGTCCCGGGCAAGAAGAAGAGTGGCGCCTGACCATCAAGACACCACAGGGTACGCCTGCCGATGCTGAAATACTCGCCACTATGTACGATGCCTCTTTGGATAAGATATATCCAAATCGTCAGAGTTTTTATGTGAACTATTCTCGGTTTGTGCCTCAGATTTATTGGTCGTATGGGTATACAGGCTCTGTTTATTACTCTTGTTATTTCCCAATGAGAGACTGGAAGGTGCCTCCATTTGTCTATGATACTTTCTATTCGGAAGAAGGTGTACAGGAAGCATTGGTAGTAGGTTATGGTGCTATGAAAAACTCCACCATGACCGGAAGCGTGCAGGTACGGGGATTGGCAAGTCCACGGATGAAAGAGATGGTTGCTGAAGATTCTTCTGCCGATGTTGCAGATATGGTATTTGAAGAAGAAATGGTGTCAACTGAAGAAACCGGTGCTGCCGTAGAACTTGGTGATGCTCCCGAACTGCGTACGAACTTTGCAGAAACAGCTTTCTTCTATCCGCAACTTCGCACAAATGAGCAAGGGGAGATTTCCTTCTCTTTCACCATGCCGCAAAGCCTGACACGTTGGAACTTCCGCGGGTATTCTCATACGAAAGGAATGATGATCGGGCAATTGGATGCTTCAACCGTCACGGTGAAAGAATTTATGTTGTCTCCTAATATGCCGCGTTTTGTACGGGTAGGGGATAAGACCAGCATTGCCGCAACGATTACCAACCTGACAGGAAAAGCTCTGAAAGGAACCACGAAGTTTGTACTCTTTGATCCGATGACGGATAAAGTGATTTCTACACAACGCCAATCTTTCACAGTAGAAGCCGGAAAAACAGTTCCTGTAAGTTTCCGTTTCACAGTAACGGATAAACAGGATATGCTGGGCGTACGCATGATTGCTGATGGCGGTACATTCAGCGATGGCGAGCAACACCTGTTGCCTGTATTGAGTGATAAGGAATATATCACTGAAACTCTTGCTATGCCGATACGAGGTGAAGAAACCCGTACATTCTCTCTGGACAGCCTGTTCAATAATAACAGTCGTACGGCTACCGACCGTCGTCTGACAGTGGAGTTTACCGGAAATCCGGCCTGGTATGCCGTACAAGCATTGCCGGTATTGAGTCAACCTCGTACAGATAATGCTACTGCCTGGGCTGCCGCATATTATGCCAATTCTCTTGCTTCTTACATTGCCAATAGCCAGCCACGCATTAAAGCTGTATTCGATAGTTGGCGCATGCAAGGTGGTAAGAAAGAAACTTTCCTCAGCCAGTTGCAGAAGAATCAGGATGTGAAGAATATCCTTCTTGAAGAGAGCCCCTGGCTACTGGAGGCCACTACAGAAGCAGACCAGCAAGCCCGTATTGCTACACTGTTCGATCTCAATAACCTGGCAAATAATAATATAACCACTCTTACCAGATTGAAAGAACTGCAAGATGCCGATGGTGCATGGAGCTGGTATAAAGGGATGTCGGGTAGCCGTAATATGACGGGATATATCACCGAACTTCTCGTTCGTTTGCCTTTACTTACCGGACAAAAGAATTCCGGTGATGCCCTTTCTATGCAGCAGGCAGCTTTTAAATATCTGCATCAACAAGCATTGGAGGAATACAAGAGTATTCGTAATGCGGAGAAAGACGGAGCTAAAATAACTACCCTCTCACATCCGGCAATGACCTATCTCTATCTGGTAGCTATTTCCGGTGAGAAAGTACCTGCTGCCAATGAGGCTGCTTACAGTTATTTCCTTTCCAAAGTTGGCAAGAACCTGAACACAGCTGAAATGGGTATGAAAGCACAGTCGGCTATTATTCTACTAAAAGCCGGACGTACGGCTGAAGCTAATGAGTTTATTGCTTCCATTAAGGAACATCTGGTGCAAACCAATGAACAAGGAGCCTATTTTGCTTTCAATGAAAAGCCCTTCCGTTGGGGAATGCAGCCTATTCCTGTTCATGTGGAAGTAATGGAAGCTTTACGTCTGGCAGGCGGTAATGACGCCTTGGTAGAAGAAATGAAGCTCTGGTTGTTGAAACAAAAGCAGACTACAAGTTGGAACTCACCGGTTGCAACAGCGGATGCCGTTTATGCATTGCTTTGCCAAGGCAGTGATCTGTTAGTTACCCGTGGTGATGTGCGCATTGTTCTTGGTAATAAAGTATTGGAAACATATAGTCCTGCTAAGACTACCGTTCCCGGATTGGGATATATTAAAGAAAGTTTTGCACAAGGCAGTCCCGAATTGCGTGCTAAATCTATCACTGTAGAAAAACGGGATGCAGGTATTGCTTGGGGTGCAGTGTATGCTCAATACCTCTCACCGATTTCCGATGTGAAACAGCAGGGTGGTGAATTGGCAGTGGAAAAGAAACTTTATGTAGAACGCACTTTGGCTACCGGAAAGAAGGAACTGCAACCAGTCACTGCTACTACACAGTTGGCTGTGGGTGATAAAGTGGTTTCCCGTCTGACGATACGTCTTGACCGTGCAATGGATTTCGTTCAGTTGAAAGACCAGCGTGGGGCTTGCTTCGAACCGGTGAATTCACTTTCCGGTTATCGCTGGAACGGCGGAATAGGATATTATGTAGAAATAGAGGATGCTTCTACTAATTTCTTCTTCGACAGCCTGAGCAAAGGTGTGTATGTGCTGGAATACAGCTACCGTGTGGCTCGTAGCGGACAATACGAGGCAGGATTGGCTACTATACAGTGTGCTTATGCACCCGAGTATGCTGCCCATTCGGCATCCATGAAAGTAGAGGTAGAGTAGTAATTTTAAAACACCCTTTTAGGAACTCTCATTTAAAAAAACTACTTTTGTGCATCCTAAAATGAAAACGAATGAAACGAACCTTGATATGTATGTATGCGTTTGCCGCCGTAGCACTTACTGCTGCGGCGCAACCGCGTTTTTCATCCAATAAAGAAACCCACAACTTCGGACAGATTGAGTGGAAACATCCCGTCAGTGTACAGTATGTCATCACCAATACCGGTGACCAACCTTTGGTACTTACTGAGGTAGATCCTTCCTGTGCCTGTTCCGTAGCTCAATGGACCCAAACGCCCATTGCCCCCGGTGATAAAGGTATTATTACCGTGGAGTTTGATGCAAAGGCATTGGGGCGCTTTGATAAATCAGTGGCTATTTACTCTAATGCACAGCCCAATCTGGCTTATTTGCACTTCACAGGCGAAGTAGTGCGCGAGATTAAAGACTTTACGAAAACTTATCCTTATCTGATTGGTCAGATTCGTATAGATAAGAATGAAATTGATTTCCCTGATACCCATCGTGGCGCAAAGCCTGTTATACGGATTGGAGTTGTGAATCAGTCGGATCGTTCGTATGAACCGGTATTGATGCACCTGCCTTCCTACCTGGATATGAAAGTGGAACCCAATGTACTTCAGAAAGGTGAGAGGGGGCTGATTACATTAACCCTCAATACAGAAAAACTGGCTGATTTGGGCTTAACGCAAGCATCAGTTTACCTGTCCCGTTTCACAGGAGATAAAGTGAGTGATGAAAACGAAATACCGCTTTCAGCTATCCTTTTACCCGACTTTTCCGGTATGACAGATACGGATAGAGCAAATGCTCCGGTAGTCCGTCTCTCGGAAACTGATATAGACCTGAGCGCTTTATTGGCAAAGAAGAATAAAGTGAAACATGATATACAGCTTACCAATACCGGACGCTCTCCGTTGCAGATAAGTAAACTGCAGGTATTCAATCCTGCCTTGGGAGTAAGTCTTAAGAAAAGTGTGTTGCAGCCGGGAGAAACTACCCGTTTGCGTGTGACGGTAGATAAGAAGAATATCGCAAAGAAGAAACGTCATTTGCGTATTCTGATGATAACAAATGATCCGATGCAACCCAAGGTTGAGATCAATATTAAGGCAAAGTGATAAGATTTATGATTTATAATACGCTATTCTATCGCCCTATAAATCATAAATCCTATCGTAAATCATAAATTATAAATCATAAATCTTATCATGGAACATCCTGAAAACAATGAAGCCTATAAAGGCCTGGTTGTCAATGCAGGCATTGAACAACCTTCATCTGTTAATCCCTATCGTCGTCCTAAACCCAGAAAGCGTCAGCTTTCCGTGGCGGAGTTTGTAGAAGGTATTGTAAAAGGTGATGTAACCATTTTAAGCCGGGCAGTGACTTTGGTGGAAAGCGTGAAAGTTGAACACCAGGCAGTGGCACAAGAGGTCATTGAGAAATGCCTGCCTTATTCCGGAAATTCTATCCGTGTAGGTATCAGTGGTGTACCGGGAGCAGGTAAAAGTACTTCCATTGATGTTTTCGGTCTGCATGTATTGGAGAAATATGCAGGCAAGCTGGCGGTACTTGCCATCGACCCCAGTAGTGAGCGTAGTAAAGGCAGTATTCTGGGTGATAAGACACGTATGGAGCAACTTTCCGTTCATCCTGCATCTTTTATTCGTCCCAGTCCATCGGCAGGGTCTTTGGGCGGAGTAGCCCGTAAAACGCGTGAGACGATTATTCTTTGTGAAGCTGCCGGTTTCGATAAGATATTTGTAGAGACAGTAGGTGTAGGACAGAGTGAAACAGCTGTACATTCTATGGTAGATTTCTTTCTGCTTATTCAGTTAGCCGGTACGGGCGATGAATTGCAAGGCATCAAACGCGGCATCATGGAGATGGCCGACGGTATTGTTATCAACAAAGCCGACGGTGATAATCTGGATCGTGCAAAACTGGCTGCAAATCAGTTTCGTAATGCTCTGCATTTGTTCCCTGCTCCTGAATCAGGATGGACGCCACAGGTAATGACCTATTCCGGTTTCTATAACTTGGGAGTGAAAGAAATATGGGATATGATTTACGATTACGTCGCTTTTGTGAAGGACAACGGTTACTTTGATTACCGTCGTAATGAACAAAGTAAATACTGGATGTACGAAAGTATCAATGAACGCCTGCGCGATAGTTTCTATCATAATCCGGTTATAGAAGCTATGCTCGGTGATAAAGAACAGCAAGTATTACAAGGTAAACTCACTTCATTTGTTGCTGCAAAAAGTTTGCTGGATACGTATTTCGGGGAAATGAGAAAGAGTGATTAGTGGTGAGTGATTAGTGATTAGCCCATACGGTATAATAGCGTAGCCTGCTAATCACTAATCATTAACCGTTAATCACAAATTTTCCCTTCCTTTTCAAAGTCTGCCTTCGACTTACTCTTCGTCACAATATATACGCCGAGGAACACTAAGGCAATAGCTATTCCCTTTTCCCAGCCGAATACTCCCAAACCCATGATAATGGCAGCGATAGAAGCTGCGATGGGCTGCATATAATTGTACATACTTACCACTGTGGGGCGCAGTAATCTTTGCGCAGTCATAATGAATATATAAGCAAGGAAACTACCGCCTATTACCACATAACCTACTTGTACGTATGCTGCAGTGGAAATCTCTGCCCACTGAATACCCGCTACATCTTGATAGGAGAATGGAATATAACACATGGATGCGTATATAAACATCCACTTATTCAGCGTGATGGGAGAATATTTCTGTGATAACCCCTTGAATACAGTCAGATAAATAGAGAAACTGATTTGCGCTACCAGACAAAGTAAATCTCCGATAATGCTACCGTTGCCACTGCCTGCGGTCTGACTACTTAAAATAAGTGTCAGTGCTCCCATAGCTCCCACAAAGATACCCAGTACTTTCAGATTCGTGATAGGCTCTTTCAGATAGATAGCGGCAATAATCATGGTCACGATGGGAAGCGTGGTTGTCACAATGGAGGCATCAATGGGTGAAGTCATTGAAAGACCGAAAATATATACCCCTTGATTGAATACCAGTGCAAAGAGCGAAGCAAAGAATATCTTCAGCATATCGCGGTGGTCCACATGCTCATACTTACAAAATGCGGACAACAGCCAGAAACAAGCTGCCGCACCCACCATGCGAAATGTGGTCACCGATAAAGCTGAAAACTCCATAAGTGCGGATTTGCCGATAGGAGCCATAAGGCCCCATAAAATATTGGCAGTCAGGGCGAATACATGCCCTTGTACATTCTTATTCATACTCTTTTTGTTTTTGAGGCTGCAAAAGAACGATTATTTTTTTGAAACTAAAAAGACTTTTCTACTTTAATATATTTACGGCAAAATCATTGAAAGACTTCTTACTTACAGTTAAATACGAATAAATTTGCTCTAACCTACAAATTATTCTATATTTGCAACAAAAGAGACAAGTTCTTCAAATTGTCCGAAATATGATAAACTACTGGATTAAAATTGTAACAACATGCTGGTTTATTCTCTTTTGTATGCAAATTTATGCAGCTCAGGAGGTTGATATAGATCAGACCAGAAAACACTTGCTGGAAACACTACAAGACAATTCCATCGATAAACAGCAGAGAATGGAACTGTATGTCGACTTGTATGACTTGTCCGACGATGTGACAAGTAAGCGTACCTATATCAACGAATCGCTGCAACTGGCCATTCAGTTGAAAGATCAGATCTATATTTTTGAAACACTGGACATTCTTTGTCGTAGTTATAAAGATGATCCGGATTCTTTGCACTATTATCAGCGGATAGGAGAACAATGTCTGGAAGGACCTTATAAGGACTTTTATATGGCATGGCTCAAGGCTTTTCCTTCTGTTTGCAAGATGGATGAGGCCGAGAAACCTGATGAAGCCAATGAAGAAATCTCACGGTATAAACGTCACAAGGTAAATCTCTCGGATAAGTCGCAGGAAGTGCAGTGGGAGATGATACTGTGTTCGGCAATGGAATGCATTAGTTACTTTTCACCATCTGTTGCCAATTCAGAAGACCGCATTGTTCATTTGAAGAATATTCACCAGTTGGTTAGCGGTCTGCCATTCGAGGTTAGTTATAAGTTCGATTGGTATTATCTGACCCGCATTGAGTTCATATATCGTGCGGAAGGAAAAGCCGAGGAAGCCGCTAAAGCTGTGGAGGCCTTGGAACAAACGGAACAACTGTATGACAATCAGTTTGAATTGCCTTTCTACAAGAGGCGTACTTATATCCGTACCCGTAGTCGTGAAGCTTTGCGTATGGGTGTTTATAGCGAGCTTCTTTATTTCGGAGATATCATAGGCAGGAAAAGGGCTGATGATATTTATTCCCGTATGGAGGAATATTATCAGTCCAAGACACCGAAAGAGAATAAAGAGTGGCTTTTGCCCTCCGCTTTCCGTTACTATTTTTATACCGCACAGTATGACCTTGCCATGCAGACCATTGATGAACTGCTGGAACAAACGGATTCTGCCGACACGAACAGGCGGACAGAGTTACTGGCAAAGAAGATAAATCTGGTTACCCAATGGAAACAGCATTACAAAGAAGGGTTTGATGCTTTTTGGGAGTACACCAACCTGATGGAAGATAATCATGTGGAAGAGACGAATAAACAGTTGGCTGAGATGCGGTCGTTGTTTGAAGTGGATAAACTGAAGATAGAACAGGCTGAACTTCAAGCGCGTTATCATCGTATCGCTCTTGCTGTACTCATAGTCCTGCTTCTGATTTTCTTGATCTGGAGCCTCTATCAGTACGTGCTGACGAAACGGTTGAAAGCAACAAAGCAGGCGTTGATTCTGTCGAATGAGAAAGTGGCTGAGGAAAGTGAACGAGCCAAGGCGAGTGACCGTATGAAGACGGAATTTCTACAGTCCATGTGTTACGAGATACGTACTCCGCTCAATGCTATCTGCGGTTTCAGTACTTTGTTGTTGAATGAAGATTTGGCCCAGGAAGATAAAAAAGATTTTCCGGTCATCATTGAAAAGAACTCCAATCAATTGACCGAATTGTTCGAGGATATTCTGCAAGTATCGGACTTAAGCAGTTCGTTGGAATTGTTCCCCATGGAGCAGGTGGATATATTGCCGGTTTGTGCCGGACTTCTGGATATATGCCAGGGAAGAACTAGAAACTCCGAAATCGCTTGGCTATTTGAATCCGGAACGGATGAGTGTCTTGTGAAAACGAATGCCCGATACTTGCAACGTGTCGTAGAGCACCTCCTGGGTAATGCTGCAAAGTTCACAACTGTCGGTACTATCCGCATGAGTCTGGTGCGTACCGAAGGAAAAGTTCGTATTATGGTGAGCGATACGGGGATCGGCGTTCCGGCTGACAAGGCCGAATATATATTCGACCGTTTTACCAAATTGGACGAATTCGTTCCCGGCACCGGATTAGGACTTTATTCCTGTCGCCTCATTGTCACCCGCCTGGGTGGTTCCATTTATCTCGATACATCTTATCAGGATGGTGCATGTTTCTGCATTGATTTGCCGGCTGAGGAGTGATTTTTCTATTTCCAGACGTGGAAATAAAAGATAATCACGTATATTTGCTTTGATTAAAAGCAAAAACTATGGAAGAACAAGCCAATTATATCCAACGTATCGAGATACACAGGTTGTGGGATCGCTTCAACATAGCCTGGGATTTGCGTCCCGATGTGAATATCCTTTCCGGTATCAATGGAGTAGGGAAGACTACGATCCTTAACCGTTCCGTCCACTACCTGGAAGAGCTTTCGGGTGAGATAAAGAATGGTGAGATAGAAGGAGTACGTATTACGTTCGATCGTCCGGATGCCACGTATATCCCTTATGACGTAATCCGCAGCTATGACCGTCCTTTGATAATGGGCGACTTTACCGCCCGCATGGCCGATCCGAACGTCAAATCCGAACTCGACTGGCAACTCTATCTTTTGCAACGCCGTTACCTCGATTATCAGGTTAACATTGGCAACAAGATGATCGAGCTTCTTTCAGGCGATGAGGAACAGCGTTCGCAAGCTGCTTCCCTCTCTTTGCCCAAGCGAAAGTTTCAGGACCTGATGGACCAGTTGTTCAGTTATACCCGCAAAAGCATAGATCGCCGCAGCAATGAAATCATCTTCTATCAGGACGGTGAACGCCTGTTGCCCTATAAACTCTCTTCCGGTGAAAAACAGATGCTGATTATTCTGCTTACCGTGCTGGTGCGCGATAACGCCCATTGTGTCCTCTTTATGGACGAGCCCGAGGCCTCCCTGCACATCGAGTGGCAGCAGAAACTTATCAGCATGATACGTGAACTGAATCCCAATGTGCAACTGATACTCACTACCCATTCTCCCGCCGTCATCATGGAAGGCTGGCTGGATGCAGTGACGGAAGTGAGCGATATTTCGAGAATAATAGGAGTAGAGTGATAAAGTGATAATATACCTATGGCTACTTCTTTAAAACATAATCTCACCTCCGCCTATTTCAATGCCGCCAACAAACTCTATCCCAAGAAGGCGCGTCGTCGTATTGTGGCATATGTGGAAAGTTACGATGATGTAGCTTTCTGGCGCACATTGTTGGCAGAGTTTGAGACGGATGATTACTATTTCCAGGTGATGCTGCCTTCGGCCACTTCTCTTGCCAAAGGTAAGAAGATGGTGCTGATGAATACGCTGAACACTACTGAATTGGGCAAGAGCCTGATAGCCTGTGTGGACAGTGACTACGACTTTCTGCTGCAAGGCAAAACGAACGTTTCACATAAGATAAACAGTAGTCCCTACATATTTCAGACGTACGCCTATGCCATCGAGAATTTCCATTGCTATGCTGAAAGCTTGCATGAAGTTTGTGTACAGGCTACGTTAAACGACCGTATGCTGATAGACTTTCCTGCTTTCCTGAAACGCTATTCGCAGATTATTTATCCGCTCTTTCTGTGGAACGTCTGGTTCTATTGCCAACGGGATACATATACTTTCCCGATGTACGATTTCAATGCCTGCACCCGCTTGCAGGAAGTAAATGTGCATCATCCCGAATGGACGTTAGATCCTGTGCAGCGTGCCGTTGATAAGAAACTTTCTGAGATGCGCAGGCGATTTTCGCGAAATATAAAGGCAGTGGAGGCTTTAGGTGTAGAGTTGGAAAGACTGGGGTTGAATCCTGATACAACTTACCTATATATACAGGGACATCACCTCATGGACGGTGTTGTGATGAAACTTCTTATTCCCGTATGTACCGTATTGCGTCGTGAGCGCGAACAGGAAATTAAACGTCTGGCTGCTCACAACGAACAATTCCATAACGAACTGACCAGCTATGAGAATAGCCAGACCAACGTCAGCCTGATGTTGAAAAAGAACAGCGGATACAAGAACCTTTACTTGTATCAGTGGTTAAAAGAAGACATAGGAGACTTCCTGAACAAGTGACGAGAGACGAGCTACAAAAGTGACAAGTAGCAGATGTATTTATTAATAATAATCCCCTTACTATCATGAGCATTGTACAACAAATTAACGAAGGACTTCAGACTTTAGGTTTCAGCCAGTCATTGGCCGACCAGTTAGATCAATTTATAGCATTTCTGGGAGTTCTCCTGGTGGCTTATCTGGCAGATTCCATTTGCCGGAAGATCTTGCTGAAAGTCGTTTCGCGTTTGGTAAAACAAACAAAAGCTACCTGGGATGACATTGTTTTCGACCGGAAGGTGATGGTGCACCTTAGCCGCATGGTGGCACCTATTCTTATTTATATCCTGCTGCCCCTGGCTTTTTCCGATGCGGGATCGGCAACGTTGGCGCTTATTATGCGTTTCTGCCTCATCTTTATTATTATAATGTTTCTTAGCTTTATCAGCGCTTTGCTTACTGCGGTTTATACCGTATATAGCGAGAAGGAACAGTTTCGCGACCGCCCTTTGAAGGGACTCTTGCAGACAGTGCAGGTCATTCTTTATTTTGTCGGGGGTATCATCGTTGTCAGCATACTGATTGACCGTTCACCCGGTGTATTGCTCACCGGT